>Ga0068858_100000111_pt1 | contig 86228 bp, 70 predicted proteins | sample KBSSwiS12_FD_66589 | JGI IMG/M metagenome (GOLD analysis project Ga0068858, IMG submission 66589) | Switchgrass rhizosphere microbial communities from Kellogg Biological Station, Michigan, USA - KBS Switchgrass S1-2 | ecosystem: Host-associated > Plants > Roots > Rhizosphere > Soil ...
CCTGCATCGCCTGCGGATTCGAGGCCAATGCCGACCTGGTCGGCGCGATCAATATTCTCAGGGCGGGACACGCCCGTTGCGCCTGTGTAGTGAGCGATGTGGATCGCCAGCAGCAGGAACCCACCGAAGCCATTCAGGAGCAACTTCGTGCTGCCTGAAAAGCGCTGTAGGAATCCCGTGTCTTCAGGCGCGGGAGGATGTCAAAACTTGATGAAGTCAACGAACGCACGCAGCGGTGCCGGCAGCAGGCGCCGGCCGGGATAGTAGAGAAAAGGGCCCGAAAAGCGCGGCCACCAAGGCTCGAGAACCGGCTCCAATGCACCGCTGGCAAGATGCGGACGCAGCCAGTCCTCAAACAGGCAGATGATGCCGGTACCGGCGAGCGCCGCTTCGACCGCAAGGTCCGTTGCCCCACCTACCTGCACGATGAGCTGGCCCGAAGGATCGACCTTCACCACCTCACCGTCGCGTTCGAACTCCCACGTCGTCATCGCACCGCTGGCGAAGCGGCCGCGCACGCAGGCGTGGCTGAGCAGGTCGCGTGGGTGTTGGGGTCGGCCGTGACGATCGAGATAGGCGGGAGATGCGACAGTCGCGAAGCGCTGGACGCGCGGCCCGATTGGCACCGCGATCATGTCCTTTTCCAGGCGCTCGTCATAGCGGATGCCGGCGTCACATCCGGCCGCAAGAATATCGACAAAGTTCTCGTCCGCGATGATCTCAAGTTGGATCTCGGGATACGCGGCGAGGAACGGCGGCACGATCGCAGGCAACGCCAGGCGCGCGGCGCTGACCGGCACGTTGAGCCGTAGCGTTCCCGCCGGCCGGCTTCGAAAACCATTCACCACATCGAGGGCCGCTTGCACCTCGTTCAAAGCTGGTCCGAGCCGCTCAAGCAAGCGCTGCCCCGCTTCGGTCGGCACGACGCTACGCGTGGTGCGATTGAGCAGCCTGACTCCGAGCTTGGTTTCCAGCCGACGCACCGCCTCGCTTAGCCCGGAGGCGCTGAGGCCGCTGGCTCGCGCGCCGTCGCGAAACCCCTGGGCGCGTGCCACCGCGAGGAAGGCGTTCAAATCACCAAGGTCTGCTTCCATTGTTCGCAATTTCGTACAGCCTGTGCAGATTGTACACAGTTGTCGAACGGTAAGGCTACCCCTAGGATGAACCTCACGCGAATCCCACAGGAGTTCATTCATGTCCAACCCTAGCCCCAACAAAGCCGGCACCTTCAAGCTCGGCAACCGCACCGTGAACCGTCTTGGCTATGGCGCCATGCAGCTTGCCGGACCCGGCGTATTTGGCCCACCGAAGGATCGTGACGCGGCGGTGGCCGTGCTGCGCGAGGCCGTTGCAAACGGTGTGAACCACATTGACACCGCCGACTATTACGGCCCGCACGTCACTAACCAGATCATTCGCGAAGCGCTGGCTCCTTACCGCGATGATCTCGTCATCGTCACCAAGCTCGGCGCCAGGCGCGGTCAGGATGGATCATGGATCCAGGCATTCTCACGCGAGGACCTAACTCAGGCAGTCCACGACAATCTCCGCAATCTGGGCCTGGATGTGATCGACGTAGTAAACCTTCGTGCCATGTTTGACATTCATCAACCCGCCGAGGGGTCGCTGGAAGCGCCGCTCACCGCCCTGGCCGACCTACAGCGGAAGGGCTTGGTACGTCATATCGGACTGAGCAACGTCACTGCCACGCAGGTCGCTGCGGGGCGCCGAATCTGCGAGATCGTCTGTGTGCAGAACCACTACAACTTGGCTCATCGCGCTGACGACGCCCTGATCGACGACTTGGACAAGCAAGGCATTGCGTACGTGCCGTTCTTCCCACTCGGCGGCTTCACGCCGCTGCAGTCATCCACGCTGTCGGACGTCGCGGGCCGGCTCGGGGCAACGTCGATGCAGGTCGCACTCGCCTGGCTGCTTCGCCGCGCACCTAACATCCTTCTCATCCCTGGGACCTCGTCGGTTGCGCATCTGCGCGAGAACCTGACCGCCAGTGAGTTGAACCTGTCGCCGCAAACCTTGGCGGAGTTGGATGCGATAGCAATGCCGGGGCAGCGGCTTGCTTCTTGAATACGCCCTCGGAATACGAAGGTGCCTCAGCGCTTCCAGACCGCGCGGCGCTTGCTGAGGAAGGCGTCAATGCCCTCAGAAGCGTCTTCGTCCATCATGTTCCGGGCCATGACATCGCTCGCATATTCATAGGCAGCGCCCAGTTCCATCTGCTTCTGGCGATAGAACATTGTCTTCCCGTAACGGACCGCGGCCGCGCTCTTGCTCACAATCTCGCCGGTCTTGCGGTCGATGGCCGCATCCAACTCACTTTCAGGAACCGCTTCATTGATGAGCCCCCAGTCGGCCGCGGTCGCAGCGTCTATGAACCGGCCGGTCACGAGCATGTCGAAGGCGCGTTTGGCCGATATGTTGCGGGACAGCGCAACCGAGGGCGTCGAGCAGAACAGGCCGACATTGATGCCCGACACCGCGAAACGAGCCGTGTCAGCCGCGATGGCCAGATCACAAGCTCCCACGAGCTGGCAACCGGCCGCAGTGGCAATTCCGTGCACGCGGGCAATTACCGGCACCGGCAGCGCCTGAATGCTCTGCATCATCCGGCCGCAACGGTCAAACAGCGCCTTGTAGTACGGCTCATGGTTTTGGCCGCGCATCTGCGCCAGGTCATGCCCCGCACAGAACGATTTACCCGCCCCGGCTATGACAACACAGCGAACGTTCGCATCGCCGGCGATCGCATCCAACTCCCGCTGCAATTCATCGAGCATCGATTCGGACAGTGCATTGAGCTGTTGCGGCCGATTCAACGTCAGCCGCGCCACGCCGTGACGATCTTCTCTGACCAGAATCCCAGCGGATGCGCCACCACCATTTGAGTTCGTGTTCATGTGTTTGCTCCGTAGGGTTGGGCTCTGCACGTCAAACGATACACCCCGCGGTATCAGGCGATGCTGACGGGCCTGTTCCTCCAGGCCCGCGCGAAAATCAGGGTGAGCGAGGCCAATGATTCCTCGCGCCCGCTCGGCGACGGATTTCCCCTTGAGATTGACCATACCGTATTCCGTGACCACATACATCACATCGGAACGCGGAGTTGTAACTACATTGCCTGGAGTCAGGTTGAGGACGATCCGGCTACGGCGCTCGCCGCGCTTGTCATAGGTGGAGGACAGGCAGATGAAGGACTTGCCGTGATTCGACGCGTACGCGCCGCGCACGAACTGGAGCTGTCCACCTGTGCCGCTGATGTGGCGGTGTCCGTCGGATTCCGAGGCTACCTGCCCCTGCAGGTCGATCTGGGTCGTATTGTTGATCGAGATCACACGGTCGTTGCGCATGATGATATGCGGGGCGTTGGTGTAATCGACCGGGCAGCAATGGAAGTCCGGATTGCGATCGATCGCGGCATACAGCTCGCTCGATCCCAGCGCGAAGGTGTAAACGATCTTGCCACGATTCAACGTCTTGGCCGCGCCATCGATACGGCCGCCCCGGTAAAGCGCGAGAATGCCGTCCGTCAGCATTTCGGTATGCACTCCGAGGCTGCGGATCCCACTTTCCAACAATAGCGTACACACGGCGTTGGGCATCCCGCCGATACCGATTTGCAGGCAGGACCGCTCTTCGACCTCGCCGGCGATCCTGCGCGCGACCTGGCGATCGATGTCAGTCGGCGGCGGATTCGGCAACGTTGCCAGCGGCCCGTCGCCGCCGTCGATGATGTAGTCGACCTCACTCGCATGTACGCCGTTCTGATCGCCGTAGGTGTACGGAAGGGAGCGGGCCACTTCTACGATTACAGTCTTCGCCCGCTCGATCACCGCGCGATGCCATAGATTCGCGGCGCCAAAATTGAAATAGCCATCCCTGTCAATCGGACACGTTCTGACGACGGCGATATCCACCGGATCGATGAATCTTCGATAGTAGTCCGGCACCTCTCCCAGGTTCAGCGGCATGTAGTGACACCGTCCGCCATCGTGCTGGCGCCGCTCGTAACCGGAAAAATGCCAACTGAAGAGGTGGAAGTGTTTTGCGTCCGGATCGGACTCGATCGTTGCGCGCGGGGTCATCGTCAGACAGGTGCGAATCTTAACGTCCGAGGGCGCATCCGCTCGCGCTGCAAGCGCTGCGTCGAACTTATCGGGCTGACATAGCGCCACGCCATAGTCGAGCCACATGCCGGAGGTCACCAATCCTGCGGCCTGTTCGCTGGTTATCGTCTGGGCCAGCGCCCCAGCGGGTCTCATTGCCATGTGGCCCCCTCCCCCGGAAGACTGTCTTGCGAATCGCCAGGAATGCGGGCCGGGCGCTCGCCTCGGTGAGCGGGAATCCTACGCTCACTCAGGGCAAAGCGACAATGTCGAAGACGTGCGCCGCGGCTGCCAGCACCCAACCCACGAACACGTCGCACGGATAGTGGATTCCCAGGTAGCAACGCGAGAGCCCCACAACTGCGGCCAACGCCAGCACGATCGGGCCCAGTCTGCCGGGTAGGTTCTCCGCCAATGGCAAGCCAATCGAGAGTGCCGCAGCCGCATGACCCGACGGGAAGCTGAAGCGATCCGGAGCCTTCACCAGCGGTACGAATCCCATAGGCAGCTTCGGCCGCCGCCGTGCGATGCCGCGCTTCAGCAACTGAACGAAGGCGTGAGACGCCACGAGCGCAAACGCCGCTTCGCGGCCCACAGCCGCGAGCGGCGGTGCCTGGCTCGCCATCATCAGACCAACAAACAGGATCGCGAACGGCGCGCCGCCGAGATGGGTGAGCATCCGCATCAGGCGGTCGGCGCTCGGATGACGGCGATCCAACATAGCCTCGAACACCCGCTCATCAATGAGTTTGATCCTCTTGATCAGTTCGAGCATCGGTTTCTCCCGGCTGTGGCAGCCGCAACGATCTCAGGTTGCGCTGACATGTCTTGACGGACTGCGCCGCGAGATCCGGTAGACCGTCGCTGGAGGCACATTGCGGATTACGCGGCCGACGCGCGTCGCCTTCAGCCCAAGGCGGTCGAGGTAGGGTCTGCGGACCGGACAGGTCAGTCCGTAAGTGAACTGGTAGAGCGCCCCTCCACTGCGCAGACAACCGAATGCCGCAGCGAGGATGGCAAAGACTTTTCTGGGTGACATCGCAAGCAGCGGCAGCCCGCTGATGACGGCGGCCACCTTTTCACTGTCACGCAGCTCGAGAGGGCTGAGGCGTGCCGCATCCATGCTGAGCACCCGTGACTCGGGAAAACGCGCCTGGAGAAGCGGCACGAAGTCAGTGTTGCACTCGACCAGCGTAAGGTCGCGCTCTCTGACACCGCGCGCCAAAATAGCACGGGTGAACACGCCGGTGCCCGGACCGAGCTCCATGACCGGCCCGCAGCCCCCCGTGATCTCGCTTGCAATAACCTCAGCCAGGACTTCACCGGAAGGGGCGATTGCGCCAACTTGAAGCGGCGCGCGCGTCCAGGACCGAAAGAATGACAACACATCGTTGGTAAGCATGGGCAGCACTGTGACGCCGCGGAATTGCGCGAACATTGCAGCCTCGAGCGCACAGCCCATTTCGAGCGCCGGCGACGCAGCGCGAGGGTTAGGTTTTCTTCGCAGCGGGAAGTGTTATTCTGAAGCAGGCGCCGCCGCTGCTTCCAGGCAGCACGGCAACATCGCCACCGTGACGTTGAATGATGCTCCGCACGAGATTGAGCCCGAGACCCGCGCCCCGAGTGCGGGGCTGCAACCGATGAAATGGCTCGAAGATGCGTTCTCGATGCTCGGCCGGAATACCTTTCCCCTCGTCACTCACATCAACAGTCCCGCCACGCCCCACGTCGATCCTGATCGCTCCGCGCCGACCCCCGTGCTCGATGGCATTCTGCACGAGGTTGGCTACCGCCCGCTCCAGTGCCCCTTGATCTCCAATCACTGCAAACGTCTCAGTCTCAGAGTCGAGACTCAACTCGTAACCCGCCGCAATGGCAAGGGGCGCAAGGTCGGCTGCAACGTGCCGGGCGACGTCGACAAGATCGATCACCGTACCGGCCGCTCCGTTCTGGGGATTCAGTCTTTGCAGATCCAGCAGCTGTTCGGCCAGTGACGCGAGCCGCGCGCCATCCTCCAACAGGCGCGTCTTTTGCGCGCCATCAGGCAGCGACTCGAGCCTCGTCTGCAGGATCGCAATCGGCGTGCGCAGCTCGTGGGCTGCATCGAGCAAAAACCGCTGCTGACGCTCGTAGCCCTCGTCCAGGCGGCCAAGCGCGTCATTGACCGCCTTCACCAGCGGAATCACTTCAGAGGGCACCCTTTCGATCGACAGCCGCGTCCCTCGCCGGTCAATGTGGATCTGCTCCGCTTCCGCGGCGACCTCGCCCAGGCGCGCCAACGCCCGGCGAACTACGCTGGGTGTGGCAAACAGGGTCGTCAACGTCATGAGAGCGAAACTGGGCAGAATGACCAGGAGAATCACCGCATTCGCCCCCCTGAGGAGCTTGGTGAGTGATACCCGATGCCCCAGGTCATCGACGATGAATCCGAATGCCCACAGCGTCGCGCAGATCATCAACACGAAGACGATCAACATGCCGGATTGCAGCGGCACCAGGCGCCAGACGAGCCGCCAGACCAGCGACTGCGGTTTCCACATCGTCAAGGCTTACTCCGCAGGAGATAGCCGATACCGCGTATGCCGTGGATCTCCGCTCCGGAATCGCAATCCGCCAGCTTGCGGCGCAGCCTTGAAACGTGTGCATCCAGCGCATTCGACTGAATCTCGTCGTCGAAGCTGTAGACGGCTTCCTCGAGCGAGGAACGTAAGACTGTGCGTCCCATTCTGCGCACAAGAGCTTCCAGTACCAGCAGCTCGCGGCGAGGTAACTCGAGGAGCACGCCCTCAACGCTGGCCGTGCGGTGACCGAGATCGAAGCTGAGCCGGCCGATGCGTACGCAATCTGACTGTAGATCCGTCGGCCGACGCAGCACGGCTCTCAAGCGAGCCAGCAACTCCTCCACTGCAAACGGCTTGGCGAGGTAGTCGTCGGCTCCCGAGTCCAGGCCATCGATTTTGTCGGAGAGTCCCCCGCGCGCGGTCAATACAATCACTGGCACTCCGAGACCTTTGGCGCGCAGCATGGGGATGAGGCTCAATCCGTCGCCGTCCGGCAGTTGGCGATCGAGGAGCACGGCCGCATGGACTTTGGCGGCAATGGCGGCCTTGGCTTCGCCGAGCGTCGGCACATGGTCGATCACCATGTCGTACCGGCTCAGGGCGGCACAGAGCGCCGCTGCCATTTCCGGCTCATCTTCGACCAACAGAATGCGCACGAATCCATTTCTCCGTTCCGCCATACCCGGGTGAATCCATTACAACGTGAACATTGCGGCTGGATTGCGATATACAAACACTGCGGGAACGGATTCTACTCGAGTGGCGCCAGCGGATCGGCGACTGTCACGCCAAACACGTCGGCGTGCTTTTCGCCCCAGCGATATAGATCGGCGAGCGCGCCGTTCAACGACTTGCCGGCGGAGGTGAGCACATAGACTCCATGCGACTGGTCGGCCAGGCGCTTTTTCTCCACCAGCCGGCGCTCGCCCAGGTCCGCGAGGCGCTCGGTCAGCACTTTGTCGCTCAGGGTCGGCAGCATCCTGCGCAGCTGCGCATAGCGCAGCGGCTGTCGATTGAGATAACACAGGATCGCCACTGTCCACTTTCCGGCGAGCACGTGAAGCGCGAACTCGCTTGGGCAAACGAACGTACGTGCGAACTTTTTCTTAACCATTTGCGTCTTCCTTACTTACCAGTTGGTGAGTTGAATTGCGCGCCGCGGCCCGTACCATGGCCGCCGTTGCAATCACCGTGGTTTACGCGCCGCTTGATCGCTCACGAGGTAGGTGGACTACGCCCTGGGAGCAGGCGCGCCGCCGGCAATCCACTGCCGGATCAGCTCGATGTCCTGCTTGGACAGTGGCGGTCCGCCGGCGGGCATGCGCGCCCCTTCCGATGCATGCCCCTCGACCTTCTGCATCAAGTAGCTTGCATCGGGGCTTCCGGGTTTCACGCGCTGGACAGCGGGCACTTCGGCACTTTGCATGCCGACAAGCGATTGGTAACTATTGCGAGCATCGAGACGCAGCCGATGTGGCGCAAAGAACCCGGAATGACAGGTGACGCAATGGGGCGTAAAGATCGTGTCCTGAATACGCTGAAAGTCTGTCTCACCGCCCCAGGCGGGCGGCAGAACGCACAGGGCGGCGGCGAGGCCGGCGGCGGCAAGACCTTTGGTAAATGCGCTCATACTGGGTTGATCTCCGTTCTGGGTGGAAACGAGGCCAAAGCGTATGCCCACGTCCCCATGACAGCGTCGGGGATCTCCCTGATCTTGGTCCCTGAGCCGCCAAGGCACAGAACGCCGGGGACCCCGGCATGACCCCCCAAGATGTTCCAACACTCCTGGAGCGCGAGCGCGAACTCCAGGAACTCGGCCAGGCGCTGAGCGAGGCACAACACGAGCGCGGTCAATTCGTGCTGGTCGAAGGTCCCGCCGGGCTCGGTAAGACAAGCCTGCTCAGAACAACCCTCCACACGGCTGCGAGCACAGGTTTCACATGTCTGCGAGCGCGGGCGAGCGAGCTCGAGCGTGCGTTTTCGTACGGCTGCGTGCGGCAACTACTCGAGCCAACGATCGCGAGGGCTTCGAGTGCCGAGCGCGACCGTCTGTTCGAAGGTGCGGCGGCCCTTGCGAAACCCCTCTTTGCGGACAACGCAGCCACGCCGCCCGCGCCCGACAGTGCGTTCTCGATGCTGCACGGCTTGTATTGGTTGCTGAACAACATCGCCCGACATGAGCCCGTCGCGCTCTGCGTCGACGATCTCCACTGGTCGGATGCAGAGTCACTGCGATTCCTGGGGTATCTGGCCCAACGCCTGGACGGCCTCCCGCTTGTCGTCCTGGCATCCGCACGCACCCGCGAGAACGTCACGGCTGATCTGGCCCGGTTATTCGCGGGGCCAGAAACGAAGGTGCTGCGTCTCGAGCCATTGAGCATCCAGGCAACGTCGGCACTCTGCGAGATCAGACTCGGTACACAAGTGGCACCTGACTTTGCGACCGCTTGCCATGGTGCCACTGGCGGCAATCCCTTCTTCCTCGAGACACTCCTGCGTGAAGCAAAGGATCTGAGGTTCCTGACGGAAACGCGCGAAGCGTCCCGAGTGCGCCGTTTCGGCCCCGCTGCGGTTGCCCGCGCGGTCCTTTTACGTCTCGCCAGCGCACCTCCTGCAGCAACTGCACTCGTACGCGCCGTTGCAGTGCTGGGTGACGGTGCAAGTGTCATTGAGGCAGGGCGGCTGGCGGAAATCTCGGAGGACGAAGCGGCACGTGTTGCCGATCTGCTGGTTACGCTCGCAATTCTGAAACCGGCGCAGGATCTTGAGTTTGCGCACGCGATCGTGCGGCAAGCCGTCTACGCCGACATTGGTTCCCATGAACGTACGCGGGCGCACGCGCGCGCCGCGCGAATCCTTGCCGATCTCGGCGCCACTGAGGAGCGCGTCGCGACCCAGATAGCGGAGGCGGAGCCGAACGCTGAACCCGAGCGCGTCGAACTCTTGCGTCGAGTCGCCACTAGCGCGCTCGTGCGGGGAGCACCGGCCGCCGCCGTCGTATGGTTGAGGCGTGCTCTGGCGGAACCCCCGTCGCCCTCGACGCGCCCGAACGTACTCATGGAACTCGGTTCTGCGGAACTGCGTGTTGCCGCTCCCGAGACGGCTGAACATCTCGCAGCGGCGGTGAAGGAACTGCGGCAACCGGAACTGCTCACGACAGTCGTTCTCCAACTCGCAAATGCGCTGACCATGCGCGGAGACGCCGACCACGCCGTTGCAACAATCGAGTCGGCTGTCGTTGTCGTCGAGCCCGAGAATTTCGAGCTTGCGCTAATTCTCGAAGCGGAGCTCGCGGCCAAAGCTCAGCAGGCCAGCCACGAGGCGCGTGTAGCGGCTGCCAAGCGGCTGGCGCGGCACGGCAACCTGAAAGGAGTCACTCCCGGCGAGCGGCTGATTCTGGCAAGCCTTGCGTTCGAGCGAGCCCGGGAGAGCGAGTCGGCGAGCGAAGCGGTACTCCATATAGAGCGCGCGCTCGCGGCCGGCGGGCTGTACGGGGAGCAGCAGCCAGATGTCGTCGGGCCCTTCTACGCGCTCGTGATCGGCCTGCTCGACACGGACGCACTCGATCTCGCCGCCAGGTTTCTCGAGCAGGCGCTCGCAGACGCGCGCAAACGGGGTTCGATCCCCGCAATGGCGTTCCTCATCGTTCACCGCGGTTGGTTTTCCCTGAGGGGCGGTGCTGTGGCGGACGCGGAGGCCGATGCGCGAATGGCCCTCGAGCTCCTGACCACTCACGACATCCGCCTCGGAACTCGGTTCGCACTGGCCCTGCTCCTGGAAGCACAGATCGAATGCGGACAAGTCGAAGCCGCGGAGCAGGCGCTGCTCAGTAGCGGACTCGGCACAGAGATTCCCCCCGGGCTGGCAAACAACAACCTGATCGAAGTGCGCGGACTGCTACACCTTGCCCTGAATCGCGCGCGCGCCGGACTGGACGATCTGCTCGAGTTTGGTCGGCGCGACCTGCTTTGGGGAGCGGCGAACCCGTTGGCCTCGCGCTGGCGCTCCCGCGCATGCTTAGCGCTCGCAGCGCTGGGAGACAACGAAGGTGCCCGACGCATGGCTGCCGAGGAGCTCGAGCGCGCACGGCGTTGGGGGGCGGCGAGCGGTATTGGCATCGCCCTGCGCGCATTGGCATTGGTCGAAGGCAGTACAACTTCGATCGATCACCTGAGCGAAGCCGCGGCGGTACTTCAGCACTCGCAGGCAAAGCTCGAGCACGCCCGCGCGCTCACCGATCTTGGCGCCGCCCAACGGCGCGCCAATCGGCGGGCCGAGGCGCGCACGACACTCCAAAACGCACTTGATCTGGCCCGTCGCTGTGGCGCACGCGCCCTCTGCGAGCGTGCCGAGACCGAGCTGCGTGCGGCGGGTGGGCGGTCGAGCGATCCGACGGCGATTGGCTTATCGCAATTAACGGTTTCGGAACGCCGCGTCGCCGATCTCGCGGCCAAAGGTCACAGCAACCCCGAGATCGCGCAACGCCTGTTCGTGACACGCAAGACGATTGAGACCCACCTCGGGCACATCTATTCCAAGCTCGATATTTCCGGCCGCACAGAACTCGGCCGCGCCCTGGCGCGGGACACCTCCCCGGCAGCGGGCTGACCCGCAGCACGATCCGCATGCTCAAGATCAGGGAGATCAAGGTCAGGGAGAAAGATCAGGGAGCTCCCCGACGCGGTCACTGGGATGTGCGCTCACTATCGACCTCAAGAGCTGGCCGAACACGAGCGCTCCTGAAACGAGCTTCGTGAGACGCACGCTCAACAGCGCATCCCACCACCCAACGAGGAAACGACCGTGATGCAAACTCAATCAGCTCCTGTTCTGATCGTCGGCGGCGCCGGGAAGACCGGCGGACGTGTCAACACACTGTTGAAGACGCGGGGCATCGCCACCCGTCCTGTATCGCGCTCGACAACGCCCTCCTTTGACTGGACCAAACCGGACGGATGGGCAGCGGTCCTGGACGGCGTCTCCAGGGCTTACGTCACATATCATCCGGATATCGCTATAGATGGCGCGAGCGACGCGATTGCGGAGTTCAGCCGCCTGGCGCGTGAGAAGAGCCTTGAGCGCGTCGTGCTCCTGTCGGGCCGAGGTGAGCCGGCCGCACAGCGTGCGGAAGCCGCGCTGCAGTCTTCGGGCGTCCCCTGGACCGTGGTGCGGGCGAGCTGGTTTAACCAGAATTTCAGCGAAGGATATCTCCTCGACAGCGTGCTTGCGGGCGAGATCGCCCTGCCTGCCGGCGCGGTGCCCGAACCGTTTATTGATGCCGATGACATCGCCGACGTGGTCGTCGCGGCGCTGACGGACGAGCGTCACGCCAACCGGCTGTACGAAGTAACCGGTCCACGCTCGCTGACGTTTGCCGAGGCGGTGAACGAGATCGCCGCGGGACTGCACCGACCCGTTCGCTACACGCAGATCACGTCGGAAGATTTCGTCGCCACCATGCGGGCATATGCTCCAGAGGACATAGTCCGACTGCTAGATGAGCTGTTCAGCGTCGTCCTCGACGGTCGCAACACGCAGGTGATGCACGGCGTAGAAGAGGCGCTCGGCCGCCCTGCGCGCGACTTTGCCGAGTATGTGCGCAAGACCGTCGCGGCCGGCATCTGGAGCGTCTAACAGTGTACTCCCGCATCGTCACCGTCCTACTGTGGATTTCCGCGATCGGCGCCGGGCTGATCGCGGGTGTGTTCTTCGCGTTCTCCACGTTCGTCATGACGGCGCTCGACCGCGCCGGGCAGGTGTGTGGGATCCTCGTGATGAACTCGATCAATTCGACGATCCTGCAGTCGATGTTCATGCCGGTCTTCTACGGAACGACGCTGACGAGCGCGGCGCTCGCTGTCGTAGCGCTCTCGAGTTGGGACGGAAACCGTTCCGCGGTCATGCTCGCAGCCGCGGTCCTTTATGTCCTGGGGATGTTCATGTGCACGGTCGTTTTCAACGTGCCCCTCAACGACGCGCTCGACGCTGTTGATCCGGTCAGACCCGCCAGCGCAGCAATGTGGACGCGCTTCCTGAACGATTGGACTTTCTGGAACCACGTCCGCACGGTCGCCGCGCTCGGTGCGGCCTCGCTATTCACCTTCGTACTGTGCGCTCGCACGGGATAGTCGCCTCTCACGACTCACGTCGTGGTGCGGCGCTTTGCATAGGCCCTACGAGCGCGCTCTCTATTTCCGCAAACTTCGCTGGAGCACCAGAGGCGGGTGCGGTTCGGGCTCTCGTCAACGAAGAACCAACCGCACCCCTCGGCTTGGCAACAACCAATGCGCGCCGCATCATTCGATGCAAGCAACGCCGTGAGCGACCACAGAACGGGCCACAGCGGCTCCTGCAGCTGGTTACCTCTCAGATCGTGAACATATGACTTCGCATGAGGGACCAACTTCGGTTGCGGCGGCAGTGCGGACAACATGCGATTGACGGTCTTCAGATCGGCCGCGTCTCCCGCACGCAGCGCGTCCGCCGCCTTCCAGATCTCAGCGCGCAGCGAATATCCGTCAGCCAGTACTGAGCGCGCCATGGCCTCATGCTCGGCGCTGCTAGTGCGCAATCTGGTGATTGCAGAGGCCGACAGGGTCCCGCGCCGGCCGCTCCACCGCAGCAAGGCTGCATAGTCGGGGATGAGTTCCTGGGGATCCGCCGATGTGCGCCAATCCAGCGTGTTGCCAAAATCCAGGCACACACGCCCACCGAAGAACTGGGTCGCCGCGCGTTCGGGATCTCTTGACATACGACGCTCAATCGCGTGTCATTGTAATGGCCATGGGCATTACAACCACCATCCCATCACTCCGGCCCGCGTTCACGTCCAAAGGCGTACGGCGCGGCGTGTTTGCTGCGCTTCCGTTCCTGGCAAGCAATGGTGTCGCGGGCGTAGTAATGGGCGTGGCCTACAAAGGACTTGGGTTGGGTTACCTTCCCACGGTACTGTTCAGTTTGACCGTTTATTCGGCCACCGCGCAAGCGGTCACGCTGGGTATGTGGGCCCTCCCGCCGCCCGTGTTGGCAATGGTCATGGCCTGCGTGGCGACCAATGCCCGATATCTGGTAATGGGTGCGCATCTACGGCAGCTCTTCGGTGATCTGCCGCGGCGCGTGATGTTGCCAATCCTGTTCCTGCTGGCCGACGCATCCTGGCTGATGACGACAGCCGAGGCGAAGCGCAGTGGCCCCGATGCCGGATATCTCCTCGGAGCCAGCCTACCCATGGCAGTCGGCTGGATCGGCGGGACGGCTGTTGGCTATCAATGCCCTTTGAAACCGGGAGGGCCGCTCACGGTCGCAGCCGCGCTGCTCCCCGTAGCTTTCGTAGTCACACTCTTGCCTACACAATGGCGCGGGTGGAAATGTGTGTTCCCCTGGGTAGTCTCGGCGGGCGTAGCACTCTGCGTTGCGCGCGTCATTGGCCCGAGCTGGGCAATGTTGCTAGGCGGCGGAGCCGGCACCCTCATCAGCGTACTGCGAGGCGACGATGCCTGACTGGCGCGTTCTGGGTGCAATCCTTGTGTTGGGCTTGGCCAGTTACGCGATGCGCGTAGGTGGCTTCATAGCCGTGGGCTCATTGCCTGAAGACGGCACCGTCTCGCGAGTGCTCCGCCTGGCGCCTGGCAATCTGTTTGTCGCCTTCGCGGCCGCGGGCTGTTTGGAGGGTGGTTGGCCAAGTCTCGCCGGCTGTCTGCTGGCCCTCGCAACCATGGCGATCACGAGAAAAGAGTGGGCCGCCGTGGGAGTCGGGTTCGCCGCCGCGGCCGCGGCGGCGGCGTTGCTCAGCGGCTGATACCGATTTCCGGCACGTTCGGCCCAACATTTAAGGGCGCCTCGGTCCGGCTCACAATCTCCTCTACGGACACGCCCGGTGCACGCTCGATCAGTTGCAGTCCCGACGGTGTCACATCTATCACCGCAATGTCGGTGATGATCCGATTTACGACCCGCAGCCCGGTGAGCGGCAGTGTGCATTTGCGCTTGATCTTGGAGTCCCCGTCCTTGGCGCAATGGTCCATCACAACGACGATGCGTTGCGCCCCGGCAACCAGATCCATGGCACCGCCCATGCCCTTGACCATCTTCCCGGGAATCATCCAATTGGCAATGTCCCCTTCCTGACTGACCTCCATCGCCCCCAGGATGGCAAGATTGATGTGCCCTCCACGGATCATTGCGAAACTCTCGGCACTGTCGAAGATTGCGGCCCCCTGCGCCAGGGAAATCGTCTGCTTGCCGGCATTGATCAGATCGGCGTCCTCTTCCGTCTCGTAAGGGAAGGGACCGACACCCAGCAACCCATTTTCGCTCTGCAGAACGACCTCGACACCGGCGGGGATGTAATTGGCCACCAGGGTAGGAATACCGATTCCCAGATTTACGTATTGGCCGTCACGCAGTTCCTGTGCGGCACGCATGGCCACCTGTTCTCGCGTTAACATGTTATTCCTCCGCCTCAGCCGCAGACATTGGGCCGTGTCGTGCGGCGCTCGATGCGTTTCTCGTGACGGCCGACAACCACGTGATGCACATATATACCTGGAGTATCAATTTCGTGGGGACCCAGCGCCCCGACGTCAACCAACTCCTCTACTTCCGCAACAGTGACGCGGCCGGCCATGGCGCACAGCGGATTGAAGTTGCGTGCGGTGAGCCGATACTGAAGGTTGCCCAGCCGATCCGCCCGCCAGGCTTTCACCACCGCCCAATCGGTGCGGATGCCGCGCTCGAGAACGTATGTGCGCCCATCGAAATCGCGTACCTCTTTTTTTTCAGCCACAACCGTGCCGACTCCTGTTGGGGTAAAGAAGGCCGGAATGCCGGCTCCACCCGCGCGCAACCGTTCCGCCAACGTGCCTTGGGGCGTCAGCTCAACCTCGAGCTCTCCTGAAATGAACTGCCGCTCGAACTCCTTGTTTTCTCCAACATAGCTGGAAATCATCTTTTTGATTTGCCGATTGGCGAGCAACAGGCCCAGGCCAAAGTCGTCCACACCGCAATTGTTGGATGCGACGGTGAGGTTGCGCACATTCATGTCCCGCAGCGCCTGGATGCACAACTCGGGAATTCCGCACAGGCCGAATCCGCCGGCCGCAATCGTTGCACCGTCGCGTATCCCCTGCAGCGCCTCGACTGCACTCGCACGAACCTTGTTCATCGTCTGCAACTCCCCCTCGATATTGAAGCGCGATCCGCCCGGCCCGCGGCGCCCGATTTCAAGCGATTCTACGATATCGAATGTGTCCTATCCCAGCTACTTGCCCGCGGCGGCTACGCCAATGACGCTGCCGCCTGCGGAAACTGGCAATATGGCATCGACAGGCGCAAAAGGCGATCCAAGGATGACACTACGATGCCGGACTTGTCTGCACAACCGACTCAGCTGTCCGCCCAGGAGCACAGGTCGCACCTGCGGCGCGCGGTAGTCGCAAGCACCATCGGCACCGCCGTCGAGTGGTATGACTTCTTTCTCTATAGCTCCGTCACGGGCCTGGTATTCGCGCGCCTGTTCTTCCCGCAATCCAGCCCGTTAACCGGCACCCTGCAGGCCTTCACGGTCTATCTGTTCGGGTTTGTGGCAAGGCCCATTGGAGCGGCGATATTCGGCCATTTCGGCGACCGGATAGGCCGCAAGTCAACACTGATCCTGACATTGGTGCTGATGGGCATGGCCACTTTCCTCGTAGGTCTCGTACCAACATACGCCACCATCGGAGTCTGGGGCGCGGTCATACTGACGATCCTCAGATTCATACAGGGAGTCGGTGTCGGCGGTGAGTGGGGCGGATCAGTCCTCCTGGCCATGGAATGGGCGCGTAGCGAGCAGCATCGCGGCTTTGTGACATCCTGGCCGCAGCTGGGTGCGCCCCTGGGGATGCTCCTGGCAAATCTGACAGTGTTGCTCTCGAGCCGGATATCGGGAGACGGCTTCCTTGAGTGGGGCTGGCGGATTCCGTTTTTGCTCAGCATCGGCCTCATCGGCCTGGGACTCTACATTCGCCTGGGAATCCAGGAGACGCCGGCCTTCCAAGCGTTGACTGCCCGGCGAGCGACTTCGTCAACCCCGGTTGCCGAGGTCATCCACAGACATTGGAGGGAGATACTTTTATCGGCACTCGCTCGTACGGGACAGCAAGCATCCTTTTACGTGTTCACTGCCTTCATCTTTTCCTATGGCACGACTGTACTGGGCTCCTCCCGTGACTTCCTCCTGGCCGCCGTGATGACCGCCTCGGCGTTGTCCTGCATCACGAACCCCTTCTTCGGGTTTCTTTCAGATCGCGCGGGCCGCAAACGGATCTACACGCTCGGAATCTGGGCAACCGCATTGTTCGCATTTGCCTACTTCGCGATACTCGACACCCGCTTGCCTGCTTTGATTTTTCTGGCAATCGCGGTGTCACTCATTCCCCACGACATGATGTACGGGCCCCAGGCGGCTCTCATCGCAGAGAGCTTCACAGCACGGTTGCGGTACTCGGGTGCCTCACTCGGCTATCACCTGGCGTCCATAGTTTCAGGTGGCCCAGCGCCGTTGATCGCTACCGCCCTGTTCGCGCGCTACCGATCGGGCCACGCGATAGCAATCTACCTGGCCGCCTGCGCAGTGATCAGCGCCATCGCAACCCGTTACCTGACCGATCACACGAACAGAAGACTCGACGACTGAGAATCATCGGCCCGCCAACCCGGACTCACTTGCGGGCGGATTGGTTCCTGAATAAAAGGTTGCGGCTGGGACGGCCCTGATAAACGCGGCTGCACGCATCTGGCTGGACTGAGTTGGCACTTGCTCAACCTCGGCTCGCAAAGGTACCACCTTGCGTAGGGCGAGCCAGGCAGCCGTCGGGGCCGGCCCGAACTTTCGCTGTGGATCCTGCACCTGGCGGACATCCATCCAAAGACTCCCTTGCAGCAAATCATGTCCCAGCAGGTCCATCGTAACTGACACGGCCTGACGGGCTCGCTGGACCTTGAGGCGTGTCTGGGCCTGCAGGTCCTCGACCGTGGCGACGATCGCGCTGCCAAACGGTGCCACCGGATTCATCAGGCTTTGAATCTCCTGCTGCAGGTCTACCGGAGTGTATCCATCATCAGGGTCGGGTAGGCCGGACAGGACATCAGGTGCTTTGACGACGGTAAAGAAGGGGTTGCTGAAGCGGTCGATTCGCAGCATCACCGCCACGTCCAGGTTGGCCAATGCAATGACAAAGTTCTCGAGCTTGTTGGCCATCGGAAACGGATCCCAATTCGCGTTCGAGACGATGTACCCGTGTTGACCATGACTGTGCGGTCCGCCCTTCACGTAGTATTTCATCATCTGCGGTGTAGCCAGTTCCCAGGAATCCTCCGGCCCCAAGCCCACGTGAACCGCTGGATTGTGGTCCGAGGAATTCGCTTGAAACACGACGGCGTCCTTGAGTGCGGACCACTCTTCCCACGCCGAGCCCTGACGGATCGACGACGCTCGCAGGCTCTCCGGATCCTGGATGATACGGGCCGTATCCGAGTCGAACAGGTAACTGCCTTTGATCATGGCGAGTACGCGGCTGGCATCCCAGTTCAACCACTTGTTGGGGCGATCCATTTGCACGACGAGGCTGAGGGGCGTGATGCTGCTGTTCATGCCGTTCAGATCCATCGCATAGATGAGATCAGCCCACTCGAGAGCTTCCCGGGCATCGTTGACCAGCAGCGCGGCTTGTCCGGTTGCATAGGCATTACCGCTGACAAGCGCGCTGTCGTCGGCACCAAACGGCTGCAGGGGCTTTAATCCGGCCTTTTTGAGTGCTTCCGCGGCCGGCATCCGCACGCCACGGTAATAGGCTTCACCCACGCCCACCATGGTTCCCCCCACGTTGCCAAGCTGTGCGAGATCGCCCTCGCCCACCGTGCCGCGCGACTGCACCACCGGCGTGATTCGCGTATTGAGAAGATCAAGCAACATCTGGCCGAGCTGCGGACTGGGCGCGTTGTAAGTCATGGCATTGGCGCGGACCACCATCATGGCGCGAACGATTTCCTCGTCGCTCACTGGCGGGCCGAAGCCCCATGCCGCACCGCGACGAAACCTTTCCATTTGCATCTGTTCGACTTTCGGTTTGTTCGCGGTGGACATGGCATCGCCCGTGAACAACACCGTTTCGCGCTGATCGCCGGTACCGCGGTTGAACCAGTACACGGCCATCCCCTCGGCAACTGCTTCAAGCAACAGGCCGTAGTTGTCCGCTTCGCGTTGGCGCGCGGCAGCGCTCAATTCAACTTTCGCGCCATGCCGTGCAACCTTCACAATCTGTTCGATCGTCAGATCATGACCGTCGAGAGTGATCGTCTGCTGGCTCAGCGTCGGCGTGATTGGGGTATAGACCTCGGCCGCCGCTGCGTTCAGGCCAATGAAGGAGACGCCCACTGTGATCAGTGAGCCGAGCGCCGGCCGCGCGGAATGCCGCCATCGTGAGTGCATGTGTAGGCCTCGTAGCTTGCACTTATATTAGCCTAGGGTAATACTCTATCGCACTAGGGTGATTCCACGTCAAGGTCCGGTAAGCGCAGGAGAGACGAGTGGCGGGGTCCATCAAACGGCAGCAACGGACACGTAACTTTGACTTGCCCGTGGATCCCGGCTCGCGCCGTCCCCTGCGGGAGCGGATCAAGGAATTCGTCGTCGGCAAGATCGAGTCCGGTGAATGGGCTGAAGGACACCACGTGCCTTCCGAGAGCGCGCTGGCCGCGGAATTCGGCACAGCACGCATGACCGTTCACGGTGCGTTGAAGGATCTTGCGGCCGAGGGCATCCTGGTTCGCCGGCCGGGGGCTGGCACGCACGTCGCCTCACGCAAACCTCAGGCGACGCTGATGGAGGTTCGCAACATCCAGGATGAGATCCGCGAGCGCGGTCACCGCCATTCCGCAAGGATGGCATTGCTCGCGGCTGAACCGTGCGATCTGCCAATTGCGACCGAGCTGGAAGTGGCACCGGGCTCCATTGTCTACCACTCGCTCATCACACATTTCGAGGATGATCGCCCCATCCAACTCGAGAATCGCTACGTCACTCCCGAATTCGCCAAGGACTATCTGAAGCAGGACTTCACGCGCAAGACGCCAAATGAGTACCTGACGAGCTTGTGCCCGGTGGATGAAGTGGAGCATGTGATCCAGGCAATGATGCCCGATCGGGCAACGCGTGCGCTCCTGCGGATTCCCGCTAACGAACCCGTGCTCCATGTCCGCCGCCGAACATGGTCGGGCGGTGCTGTCGTATCAACTGCGCGGCTCGTCCATCCCGGGTCGCGCTATAGCCTGTTTGGCCGGTTCCGGGTTACTCGCAAGTCACCGCCGTGAATAACGAACTGCAGCGTCGAGTGACCGAAGGGCCGTTGACGCCGTTCCAACTCTTCGCCATCGGCATCTGCGTGTGCCTCAACATGGTGGATGGATTCGACATCCTGGCCATGTCGTTTGCGGCATCGGGCGTCAAAGCAGACTGGCATCTCACCGACAGCCAACTCGGTTACCTGTTCAGCGCTGGCCTCGTCGGCATGGGGATCGGCTCGTTGACGATCGCGCCCTGGGCGGATCGGTTGGGGCGGCGCCCGATCGTGCTGCTGTCAGTGACCTTAGCCGGGCTCGGCATGGTCGGGTCGGCAGCAGCGCCCGGATTTCCGCAACTCCTTCTGTTGCGTGTCCTCACGGGCCTCGGCATTGGCGGCACCATTGCCAGTGTCGCGGTGATTGTCTCCGAGTACGCGCCCGCCCGCTGGCGCAGCGTCGCACTCGCGATCTACGCGACCGGCTACTCCGTCGGGGCAACGATTGGGGGCGCGCTCACGGCCCTTGCCGTCCAACGCTTTGGCTGGCGATCCGCATTTGCAATTGGGGGCCTGTTATCCCTCATCCTGGTCCCAGTCGCGTGGCGCCGGCTCCCCGAGTCACTCGACTTCCTTTTGACGCGCCGTCCGCCATCCGCGCTTCGTCGAGTGAACGATCTGCTTCTGGCGATGCGTCAGGAAGCTGTGAGTGTTCTGCCGGACAGCCGCCAGGGGGAAGCCGCTCCTGCGCGCGCGCTGGCACTGCGTGCGTTGGTCACACGCACAACGATCCTCGCGTGGTTCGTATTCTTCTGCACGATGGCCGGTTTCTATTTTGTCGTGAGCTGGACACCGCGGTTGTTATCAGCGGCCGGCATGGCCAGCAGCTCAGGTATGACCGGCGGCGTCCTGTTGAATCTCGGCGGGATTGTCGGCTCCCTTCTGTACGCTTGGGGTGCCTCGCGCGCGAATGCACGCTGGCTGCTGACCCTGTCGCTCGTAGGGACGGCGCTGTTGGTCGGCGTGTTCGGGCTCTCGATAGACAACCTCACCGCGGCGTTGTGGATCGCCTTGATGCTCGGCATGATCGCTAATTGCGCGATGGCGGGCCTATATGCAGTCGGACCCACCCTGTACCCGACCGCCGTGCGCGCTACGGGCATGGGTTCAGCGATCGGCATTGGCCGGGCGGGCGCGATTCTCGCACCTGTCATATCCGGAACGCTCCTTGACGCGGGGTGGACACCGGCACACCTCTATGTGTTGTTCGCGATTCCATATGCTGCCGCTGCGCTCGCGACGCTGGGCATCTCCATGGCTGTCGCTGAAAACCACAGCTAGTTCATTGAGTTAAAGAACGTGCGACGGTTGGCTCAAGCGGCGCATGAGCCAGTTTCGCACCATTTCCGGCTTCTTCTATTTACGAACGAAATAGGAGCGATCCGGATGAGCACGACCACGGCACGTATACCTCAGAGCGCTAGATTGGACGGACCGGTGCTTCCGGACGCGCTACTTGCGCGCTGCGCCGAGCGTGCCCCCGGCTACGATCACGATCACAGCTTCTTCGCGGAGGACTTTGAAGAGCTTTGTGACGCGGGTTATCTGCGAATCGCCATTCCACAAGAGCTGGGCGGGCGAGGCCTGTCACTCGCCCAAGTAGTACAGGAGCAGCGGCGCTTGGGTTACCACGCCGCGCCGACGGCACTCGCAGTCAACATGCATATCTACTGGACAGGCATCGCTGCGGATCTCTGGCGTTCCGGTGACACCTCTCTCGAGTGGCTTCTCGTTGAGGCAGCACGAGGCGCAATTCTTGCCGCGGGCCACGCTGAAAGCGGAAACGACATCCCTCTACTCCTCTCCACCACCAAGGCTGAACGTGTCGCCGGCGGATATCGATTCACGGGAAGAAAGTCGTTCGGAAGTCTCTCCCCCGTGTGGACCTATCTCGGTATTCACGGCATGGACGCCAGCGACGCCACGGCGCCGAAGATTGTGCATGCGTTCATGCCACGGAGTTCCGAGGGCTATCGGATCGAGGAGACGTGGGACGTGCTCGGCATGCGCGCCACACGCAGCGACGACACGATTTTGGACGGCGTGTTCGTGCCCGATCGCTATGTGTCGCGCATCGTGCCGGCAGGCGCCGCCGGCATGGATCGCTTCGTGCTCTCAGTCTTCGCCTGGGCCCTGCTCGGCTTTGGCAACATCTATTGCGGCCTCGCGCGCCGCGCGCTGGACCTCACTCTCGAGGCGGCGAAGTCCCGACGCTCCATCGCCTTGTCGCGGCCCATGGCATATCACCCCGAAGTACAACACTGTGTCGCCGAGATGGGCTTGGCACTCGAATCCATCGAACCGCACCTTGACCGCATTGCCGCGGACTGGTCCGACGGCGTCGACCATGGACCGCACTGGCCGGCCAAAATTCTGGCCGCGAAGTATCACGCGGTAGAAAGCTCGTGGCGCGTCGTCGATCTTGCGCTCGAGGTCAGCGGTGGATTTGGCATCTTCCGGCGAAGCGGTCTCGAGCGCATTTTTCGCGACGCACGCCTCGGCCGCTTTCACCCAGCCAATTCCATGCTGACACACGAACTGGTGGCCAAGACCCTTCTCGGCATCAGCCCCGATGAAGTCCCAAGATGGGGGTGAGCCAAGTGCCTACGCAAACATCGCGGGGCTGATCTCAAAAGCCACCTCGGAGATGCGGTCTGCCGGCAGGCCGGCGCGTCTGGCGTGCTCGTAAATAGCCTCCGGGCTTGGCGCGTCATATTCGCAATAGATCTTGCCCTCAGTGTCGGAAACATAGCTGCGTATCCAGCGCACTTCCGGCATGTCAGCGAGAACCGCTACGGAGCGCCGGGCAACAGCGGCGAAATCTTCCCGCGAGAGCGCCGGGACTGTTCGTTCAATGATGTAACGTGGCATCGGCTATTCCTCCATCATGGTTCGCATTTGTTCGAGGCGCTGCTGCATCCGTTGTTCGCCGGGAGCGTCCGCGACAAGGCGACGCAGCTCGAGCGACTGCTCGAAACACTCGACAGCACTCGCGAACCGTCGGCCGACGACATGTACGTCGCCCAGTGCAGCCAACGCGTGAGCCTCGAGGAGGCGCTGACCGGTCTCGCGGTTGAGAACAACGCTCTCTTCGAGCGCCGTTCGAGCTTCATCGTGACGATTGAGGCGCGCCAGCGTCACAGCAAGGCTGTTCAATGCCAAACCCTCGTGGAGGCGATGTCCGATGCGCCTGAGGAGTTCGAGGGCAATCTCGTAATGTCTGAGCGCATTGGAATAGTTGGAACTTTCCCATTCCAGGATGCCCAGCATGTTCCGCAGGGCTGCCTCGCGCCGCTCTTCTCCCAACGTTGATGCGAGGGCGAGCGCGGCCTCGGCTCGCGGGATAACTTCGCTAGGGACGGCCGAACGTGCGCGAGCACTACGCGCGATACCCTCAAGCGCATCAAGCTCACCGCGCGCATCACCAAGACGGGCCCGCAGCATCCGCACTTTTTCCCAGGCTGTTTCAGCCTCTGAAATAGCTCCCGACCGCTCCAGAGCTGCGGCGAGCCGCGTCAATATTTCTGCTTCGCCGACCCGATCCTCGAGCTGCGCAAACACCGTCGCGGCTTCTTCCAGGTAGGGCTGGGCTTCCGAATGTCGCCCAAGGCCGAACAGCACTTCCCCGATGGCTCGCAGCGACTGCACGAGGCCATCGGCATGATGCGCCCGCCGGGACAGGGCAATGGCCTCCTCATACGTGCGCAGCGATTCCGGGATGCGGCTCCGCTGCAGAAGTACATGGGCGATGCCCATGAGATGAAACGAGCGTTGGATCGGCAGCAGATGCTTACGCGAAATATCGTCGGCCTGCTGTAGCAACTCCAAAGCACGATCCAGATTGCCCAGCGAGCGATACACGTTCGCGAGATTCTGCAGGCTGTACACCAGCGTGGTTGGATCCTGCACGAGCGCAGGTAAGGCCAGCGCCTCCTCGAGGCAAACCAAAGCGCGGGAATATTCGCCCATGCTCTTCAGAATAACCCCGAGATTGGCAAGGTCGCCCGCGACGGCAAGCTCGTCATGGCGTTGGCGATCAATGGCCAACGCGCTCTCAGTAATCGCAAGCGCTTCCGCGTGACGCTGCTCATGCCAGCGTAGCAGCCCCAGGCTCCGCAGTGCATGACGCTCGTGCGTCACATCACCACGTTCCCGGCAGATGCGTAGGGCTGTACTCAACATGCGATCGGCGGCGTCGAAGCGTTTAAGTAGCGTGGAGAGGTCACCCTGCCGCAGATAGGCTTGCGCAAGGCGTTCTGACGCGCCTCGGGGCGCAAGTAGTGAGATCAGCTCGTCGACGATATGTTGCTGCCGACCACGTTGCCCCAGTGTTTCGCACTGCCGCTCCTGCTGCAGTAGCACGTCCGTCAGCAGATCAAATCGTTCTTCACTTTCGGGTAGGCGCATCACCCATTGCCGCACCCGATCGAGCGTAGCGAGAGCGTCGGTAAACTGACCCAGTGCGTTCGCACGGCTCGCCGCACGCCGGCCATGTTCGACAGCCGGTGCCCATGTCTCGGCGAGCGCGAAATGGTGCGCGAGCAGCGAAGCCTGATCGTCGCTACACCCTCCGGGAGCCGTTTCGATCGCACAGCCGATGAGATGGTGAAGTGATCGTTTCTGGTGACCGAGCAGACTGTCGTAGGTGACCTCCTGCGTAAGTACGTGTTTGAATCGATAGCCACGCGCCAGCAAGGCTTCGGACTGCTGAATGAGCCCCGCAGCATTGAGCTGCTCGATCGCACGCTCCGGATTACGCTGGGCGCCGAGTACCTCGATCAACACATCGTTGCTGAACTCTCTGCCAATGACGGAAGCGACGCGCAACACTTCGAGTGCATTCGGCTCCAGACTGTCCAGGCGAGTGCGGATGACCGCCTGCACAGTATCGGGCAGCCTGAGCGTGTCAACTTCCTTGGCTGGGACGGCCTCGCCGTCGCGCTCAGTCACGGCACCCTGCTCGAGCAGCGCATGACAGACTTCTTCGAGAAAGAATGGATTGCCGCCGGTGCGTTCGTAGACACGACGCGCGAGCTCGTCGGACACGCGACCCACCTGCAACACTCCTTTGATGATGGCAACCGAGTCGTCGAAGTCCAGCGGGCCGATATCCAATCGCACTCCACCATAGGCCGAATCGGCGTGGTTCTGTGCATCGGGACGGGTGGTGATGACAACGAGCAAAGAGAGCTGCTCGATGACTTCTACCAACCGCCGTAGAGCTTCCCGCGAACCGGAATCGCTCCAATGCCAATCCTCCAGGAGAAATACTGTCAGCCCCTGCCGGCCGAATGCCGTGAGGAAGGCCGCGAGCGCTTCCGGCACGGCGGCTTGCAAGTGGTCACCTCGTAGCTGCCGCGGCAACGCGTATGCATCGCTCGGAATCGACAACACGTTGAGAAACAATGGCACGAACAGCTCGAGCGAAGCATCCAAACTCGTGATCCGTGCGACGACATCAGCCGCCGCGATACCCTGCGCGTCGTGCCTTGGCAGGCCGAGAGCCGCTCTCAGAATCTCCGCAAATGGCAAATACGGGCCGCCCCCATCGTATGAGCTGCATCTGGCTTCCAGGATGCGTACATTGCTTGTGTCAATGCGGGCACGAAACTCATGCAGCAAGCGGCTCTTGCCAACCCCTGCCTCACCCGCGACCAGAATCACCTGTCCCTGGCCTGCCCGCGACAACGCGAGGTGATCTTCCAATACCGCAAGCTCGGTACGGCGTCCCGAGTACGGCGTTAATCCCTCACGCTCGGCAGCCTCAAGGCGGGTCTGTAAACCCGACTCGCCGATCACACGATGGGGTGTTATTGGCGCCGCGTTGTAGACGAAGGATTGATGTGGAATCGTGCGCACGAACGGCGCAACGAGACGCCGGCAGTCCGGGCTTAGCAGAATAGTATCTCGCGCGGCGGCAGAGGCGAGCCCGCAGGCGAGCTGTACCGCGGCGCCAGTGACTCCATAGCGGCGCCGTCCGTCATTCAACTTGCGCGCAACGAGCAAGCCCGCATCCACGCCGGACTGGAGTTGGAGCGGCCCGGATAGTCCGTTGGTGATCCCTGTACCTACCTTGCGCACCCGCGCATGCAGCTCTACTGCCGCTCGGACGGCACGAAGGTCGTCGTCTTCGTGTCCGATCGGAACACCGAACAGGCAAACGATCTCCTCGCCGAAGGCGTGATTCAACAACCCACCGTGCCGCTGCGCCACGTCCGCTGCAACCTTGCGGATCCTGAGCATCAAATCCTCTAGATTCGGAGGGGCGAGGTGCTCAACCAGCGATGCGTAGTCAGGCAGCAACGAGACAAGCACGGCGGCGCGCCGACGCTCTCCACCAGAGGACAGCTGCCCCCCTTCAACCGATGGCTCTGCCGACTTGCGGGAAACCGTGTAGGCGCCCGCCCTCCGGCGATCAGTGCAGGCCGCGAGCTCCATGGCCATTTGAGCCATGGACGTGTGTCTCTGCTCAGGCACCTTGTTGAGGGCCTTACGCAACAGAGCGTCCACTGCGCGCGGTAGATTCGCGCGCAACCTTCGGGCCGGCAGCGGCTCCGTTGTGAGCACCGCGTGCTTCAACGCCAATGTGCTGTCGCTCGTGAAAGGCCGGGTGCCCGCAATCATCTCGTACAGCACGACGCCCAATGACCAGACATCGGTGCGAAAATCTACCGGATCGCCGCGTGATTGCTCGGGGCTCATGTACGCAGCGGTGCCAACTGCAGACCCGTCGTCCAGGGCCGCATCTGCGTCCGCAACGCGCGCGACGCCAAAATCAAGTATTTTCACCATGCCGTCGGCAAGCAACATGATGTTTGAAGGCTTCACATCACGGTGGATGACGCCTTGCTCGTGAGCCTTCGTAAGTCCGTTCGCCACCTGTAGGGTAATTGCGAGCGCGTCTTGGACGGCAAGTGCTCCCCGCGCGAGGCGCGCGTGCAGGGTTTCGGCATCATAAAGAGCCATCGCGATGAACGGCTGGCCGTCCTCCGTCAGGCCTATCTCGTGGACGGTGCAGATGTTGGGATGGTCCAGCGCGGCAGCTGCACGAGCCTCGAGCAAAAAGCGTTGCTTGGCATCGGGCTGTGCAGCGAGGTGCGGAGGCAGAAACTTCAGTGCGACATGGCGGCCCAGCCGCCCGTCCCGCGCCTTATGAACAAGCCCCATCGAACCCGCACCCAGCGCCTCGAGCACCGTGTACTGAGCCACTCTGCGGCCCTGCCAATCCATGGCTGCGACGCGGGCTCGCAACAGCGCGGGTGCGCTGATCTTATCGGCAAGTTGGTCAAGGAGTCCGTTGCACGCGTGACTGTTGAGTAACGAGTGAACTTCGCGGCGCAGCTCCGCATCACCTGCGCAGCACCGATCGATGACCTCGCTGCGGGCTGCGGGTTCACAGTCGAGCGCCGCGCTGAACACGTCCTGCACGCGCACCCACCTCTCCGCGGACATCAGCGGAGCCAGATCGTTCACGCACTCAGTTCCCGGTTGAGCCACGCGCGCGCCACCTCCCAGTCACGCTTGACGGTTGCGGCTGAAGAACCGAGCACGTCAGCTGTCTCTTCGATGCTCATACCCCCGAAGAAGCGGCACTCGACAACCCTTGCGTGCCGCTCGTTGATTGTCGCCAGACGCTGAAGCGCCTCGTCGAGTGAGATGAAGTCTTCAGGCCGCTCGGTGACAGCTACGAGCGCGTCGATTTCGAGTGGCTCGGGCGCGCGGCCACCACCGCGTTTCTGGCTGCGGCGAGCGACGGCATAGTCAATGAGAATTCTGCGCATCGCTTGGGCGGCCAGCGCGAGGAAATGCGTCCGGCTCTGCCAGCGAATGCGTTCGAGTTTGGCCAATTCGAACCAGGCTTCATGCACGAGTGCGGTCGCGCCCAGTGTATGACCAGAGCGCTCAGCCCGCAGCTGCCGTCCCGCAATCCGGCGCAATTCTGCATACACCAGCGTAAACAGGTCATCCACGGGTACACCTCTGCGGCATCTTACGGCGTGTTACCGCAACATCTCAACGTTCCCGACGTGTCTGAATGATTGCGCCGATGAGCTGATTCGGCAGCCGTTTGGGCTTCTTGTGGATATTCCGATTCACCACTTCATCCCACAACACTGTCAAGGAACTCATACGATGACGACCCAAGGATTTGCGGCCAAAATTCAGTATTCCGTGTTGGCTCTCGCTCTCACGAGCCTCGGCCCAGTGACCGCGGCAGCGCAGGATGTCCACTCGCATTTGCCGGCGGCGCAAAGTCAGGAGCAGACGCCGGACCAGAAGGCCAAAGCGAGTGCTCTTCTTAAAATAGTTCGAGACGCAACCGAACGCTTTCAGACCGTGGCGGCGGCTGAATCAGAAGGGTACGAGCTTCAGTTCGGCTGCGTGAGCGGTGACAGCGCAGGAGCAATGGGGCTCCACTACGCAAACGGGGAGCTCATCAAGCAAGCTTCGTTGGACGCCAAGCGCGGCTACGTGGATGCCACGCATCCGCAGATCGTGATCTTCGAGCCAACGGCCAGTGGAACCCCCCGTCTGATTGGCGCTGACTACATCATCATCGCTGCAGACTGGAACAAATATAACAAGGCACCACCGGAGCTCAAGGGACAGCTCTTTCATTTGTTCGACGCCCCCAATCGCTTCGAGCTCCCGGCGTTTTACACGCTGCATGTCTGGGCGTGGAAACATAATCCCAACGGCGCGTTCGTGAACTGGCACCCGCACGTTTCCTGCGAGTCATTCACCGGCCAGCCCTGACACACGGCGATAGGCCCCGAAACCCTGGTGTCGAGCGACTGCCGCGAAACGCCGCCCGAGGGGAGAGCCTCGCGGGCGGTGTTTCGTTCTTACTGGGGATCAATTCAAGAAGCTGATTGTCCACGGCGAGGTCCCCGCCGTAAACGGCGAGCCTGTAATGGGCGTCAACGCTCCAGAAAAAGGGTCGATGCTCAGCGCGTAGACATTGCTCGAGTTCCCGCTAGGCACGTAGGCGAATCTACCCGACGGGTCGATCGCAATCCGCGTAGCCAACCTGTCGGTTGCGCTCGCCACCGTGAACGGAGAACCGCGGACGGTAGTCAGCTCGCCGTTGGATGAGTCGATCGCGAAGGCATAGATCGCGTCTTTGCGGGTCACGTATAGGAATTTCCCCGTGGGATCAATCCTCACGCCCAGGAGCGTGAAGGGATCCGATAAAGTCATCGGCGTGCCGCCGATCGCTCTCAACGCCCCACTCATCGAATCGACGGTATATCCGGCAATGACACTCCCGTCGCTCACGTACATGAATTTGCTGGAGGGATCGATATCGCAGGCTGTAGCCGCGAAGGTGATTGTCCCGCCGGCGGTCACCGCGCCAGTCGTCCCGTCCAGAATGAACGACTGCAGTCCGCTTCCGATCGAGCCCTCGTACGCAAATTTCCCATTCGGCGCCAAACCGTAGCACTGCGGGTACGGTTTGAAGGGACCAAACGGCGAGCCGTTGACCGCCACCAGGGTACCGACGTTGGAATTGATGGCAAATGAGGCGATGGACAATCCGCCCATACCCACGCGGTTTATGTAGTTGAACGCATAGACGAACTTGCCTGTGCGGTCGCTTGCCACGAAATCCGGGAACGCCGCGTCGGTGGTAAAGGGTGAGTCAACGGCCGATGTCAGCATTCCGCTGGCGGCGTCGATACGATAGACGGCCAGGTTGTTCGGTTGCACGTCACCCACGATGGGTGCATTGGGGTTTCCAACGATTGCCAGCGTACCAGAGGACTCGATCTCGACCGGCGAGATGGGCGACTGCACGGTGGCTATCGGCGTCACCAGAGTCGGTAGTCCACTGGTGGGTGCCAACGAACCGCGGGTCGCGTCAACCGAGTACACGGAAATCGTATTCGCGCCACCATTCGAAACATAGGCGAACTTGCCGCTGGGATGGATAGTCAACCAAGTTGGGCCCACTCCCGAGGCGAAGGGCGAGCCGCTCATCGGTGTCAATGCTCCCGTCGCATTGTCGATGGCATAGCCCGATATGTCATTCGACCCGTGATTCACGACGTACATGAAACGAGCAGCGTTTGCGCTGCATGCAACTTCGATATTCGTTACGTTTGCACCGACAACAGTGCCAGATGCCGTGGCCTTGGATATCAAGCAGATTTGCGACGGATTGGTCGGCTGCGCACGAACGGTGATAGCGTACGTTGATCCGTCGGGCAGGGCCGCCGCAAACTGAAACGGCCCTGACGAGGAGACCGTAACGGTGCCGGCACCAGTAGCTTCGAGGACGAGACCCGCACCCGACAAACCGCGGACAATGCCGCCGACCGTGTACCGTGATGCGTCGCTACTGCCGCCCCCGCCCCCTCCACCGCAGCTTGCCAGCATGACGGTCACAATAGCGGCGCCGGGCCAATCCCTCCATGTACGCATTCTTATCCTGCTTTCCACGAATCACGCGGGCACCGCCGCTCAAGTACGATAGCGTCCAACGACGACGAGTCAATGAGACCTCGGCCCTAGAGAAAGTGTCACGTGTTTGTTAGTGTCGCTCGCTCGTCTCCCACGGTAGCAGGCGCCCGGCCGTTGGCTACCGTCCTCGCGGATGCTTCGGATTCTTTCGCTCCAGCGCCGCAGCCAGTTGGAGCAATCCCCTGCGAATCGCCGTCTCGTCAAAGGCGGCAAACCCCAGCAATACACCTTTTGGGTCCGGGCGATTGAGGCTATAGCGATCCAGCGCGATGACTTCAACACCGCGGTCTGCTGCCGCCTTCTCGGCTTGCCAGGAGTCCATGCCATTCTCCAGGAATCCCACGGTGTACAACCCAGCTCTGACGTCGGAGACCTTAAGGAGGCCGCGCAGATGGCGGTGCCCGCCATCGAGGAGTGCCTCCAAACGATTGGAGTACAGGTTGCGCATTCGGCGCAGATGCCGTCCCAGGTGTCCATCTGCGATGAAATCACAGAGTACCGCCTGCTCGAGGCTTAGATTCCGGAAGTCAGTGCGATAGCGAAAGGCACGAAAGTAATCGACCAAAGGGGCAGGCAGAACCACGTAGCCGATGCGCAGCGAGGGAAACAGAAGCTTGCCGAACGATCCGACCATGATCACGTTCGAATTCTCGTCCAGACTTTGCAGGGCAGGCACGGGCGTTCCTTCGAACCGGTACTCGCTGTCGTAATCGTCCTCAATGACGAATGCGCCGGCGCGTGCTGCCCAATCGAGAAGCGCCATTCGCCGCTCCAGTGACATCGTCGTCCCCAGGGGAAACTGGTGGCCCGGTGTCACGTACGCTCCTTTCGCGCGCTGACATATCTTGATTCCCGCGCCAACATCCAGACCCTGTTCGTCAACCGGCACGGGGATGATCTTTGCTCCGACGGTGTCGAACGCGATGCTCGCTCCGAAGTAACCCGGATCTTCCATCCATACGGGCTCACCGTGCTTCAGTAGCACGCGGGCAAGCAGGTCGAGCGCCTGTTGAGCTCCAGAAACCACAAGGACCTGATCCGAGTTACACCGGACACCTCGCGACATGGCCAGGTAGTGCGCTACTGCCTCCCGGAGAGGGCGATATCCGCGTCCGTCATCCTCTGCCCGTAACCACGATGAGAAGGTTCGCGCACGTCTTGCCGCAATGCTCGCCCAAAGCTTCGTCGGAAACCTGTCGACGGCCGGATCCCGCATGGCGAACGGGCGAATGTCTCCCGCGGCAACCAAGCCGGCCCAGGGCTTCGGTCGCGTGTAGGCGGAAGCGACGCGCTGGATGTAAGCAGGAGGTGGCCGGCTTTGGGTCCGAGCTTCATTGAATGCCGCGAGCCGATTTACCGTCGTACCCGATCCAACGCGGGACGATATGTAGCCCTCCGCTTGCAGGCGTTCGAACACGCTGACGACCGTTCCGCGTGAGAGTCCATGCTGCGTGGCAAAGTCTCTCGAGGCCGGCAGCCGGGTTCCTGTTGGTAACCGGCCATCGAGAATGGCACGACGCAGTTCTGCGTAGAGCCACCTCGTCAGCGTCTGATCTGGCGCACGCGGGCTGAGCGTCAATTCGTAAGAGCCGCTGGCTTTGGGCAAGTGTTTTGGTACAAAGAAATAGTTTCGAAATGGATCTGCGCATTGTACCAATGCATGAGTAAGCTTTGCATGCTCATGAAACCAAACAGCGACAACTTGTCGATTGCGCTGGAGAACTTGCGCAGTCATCCGGTCGTGACTGAGAGCCGGGACTATGCGCGGCAGTGGGAAGCGTCACACGCACCCGCAGCAGCGGGGCGGCTCCGCGTCGAAGCGATCGATGTCGTGCGCGGCATTGCCATGATCCTCATGGCCCTGGACCACACTCGGGATTTTCTGGGTGTCACCAGCGTCAGTCCCACTGACCTCGCGAACACCACCGTCCCCCTATTCCTTACACGCTGGATAACTCATTTTTGCGCGCCCGTTTTCTTTCTGCTTACCGGAACGAGCGCCTACCTGGCGCTACGCGGACGGACCAAGGGCCAGTTGTCACGCTACCTTCTCACGCGTGGTCTGTGGCTGATATTCCTGGAATTGACCCTGTTTCGTTGTTTGGGCATGCAGTTCAATTTCGACTATGACCTGACCGTTCTCAACGTCCTGTGGGCATTGGGATGGGCAATGGTCGTCCTCTGTCTGGCGATTCACCTGCCACGGCCCGCGATTGCAGCCGCCGGCATCCTCCTGGTGTCGGGTCACAACATGTTGGACTCGATTCGCTCTTCGAATCCGCTTTGGTCGATCCTGCACGCGCCTAATTTCATTCTGAAGACGCCGGAGCACTCGGTCTTCGTCATATATCCGCTCATTCCCTGGGTTGGCGTCGCCGCCATCGGTTATAGCCTCGGGGTTATCTACGACTGGACCCATGAACGCAGGCGAACGTTCCTGTTATGGGCGGGCCTGGCCCTGATGGCTGCCTTTGTCATTCTTCGGGCTACTAATGCCTATGGCGATCCGACTCCGTGGGCCCCGCAGCAATCCATGCAATTCACCGCGCTCTCGTTCCTCAATACGACTAAATACCCACCATCATTGCTGTTCCTTCTCATGACGATCGGCCCTGCTCTGGTGCTTCTGCGGGCTGTCGATGCGCGCAGTGCGCCACTGCTGCGTACGGTCGCGACATTTGGCAAAGTGCCACTGTTCTATTTCTTGCTGCACTTCCCCCTCATTCATCTGATTGCCGTTGCTGTGTGCTATGTGCGTTATGGACACGTGCACTGGATGTTTGAATCACCGACCATCAGTCGTTTTCCTGTCACCTTCCCGCCGGGATGGGGGTTCTCTTTGCCCATGGTTTATCTGCTTTGGGTTTGCGTAGTCGTCTCGCTCTATCCCCTGTGTCGCTGGTTTGCTTCCGTGAAGCAGCGGCGTAACAGTCCTTGGCTCAGTTATGTTTAGCTTTTGCGAGCTGCGCAAAGCGGGCGCGGCTCTGGAGCCGCCGCCCGGCGCACTTGACAAAGTGCATATGCACACATATACTACCGGCCATGGAATCAACCTCTGCCTTGACCTCCTGTAACTGCTTCGCCGTCCGCCAGGCGGCTCGGCACGTGACCAAGCTTTACGAGCGTCACCTTGCCGACGCCCAGCTCACGAGCGCGCAGTTTTCCATCCTGGGAGCCCTGGGAGAACGAGGGCCGATGACCATGGCCGACTTCGCTGACGTCCTGGTTATGGACCGCACGACGCTGCTGCGCGCGATGAAACCATTGCAGCGCGAGGATTTGCTGAAGAGCACCTCGAGCCCCGAGGACCCGCGCCAGTTGGTGTTTTCGCTGTCGCCGGCCGGTGAGCGCAAGCTCAAGCAGGCACTGCCGCTGTGGAACAAGGCCCAAGAGGAATTCGAGGCCGAGGTCGGTCCGCGCGAAGCCGCGCGGCTCCGCCGTAGTCTGCTGGCACTCGTAAAGAACACCTGACGCCTTGGATACCACGAGTCCACCGATCGTCACTTTATTTTTTGCCGTGATGTGTGCATATACACTTATACCACCGGGAGAACTTCAATGAAAAGTCCACGTGCCGCATTAGTCGCCACTGCCATCCCTCTGCTCTTGACCTCACTCCCTCTGACTGCTGGCGAGTTACCCTTCAACGCCCCCGCCACTGAGCGGGCAAAGGAGAGCGCCCCGCTTCTGCACCAGGCAGCCCGAGCCCTCTCTGACTTGCCCTCCGGTGGTGCGCTTCGGAACTCGAACGGCCAGCACATCTCCAATCTCTGGCTGTTCCCGACAGCCGACGCCGATACGGTCTTCGCGCGATACAACCTCATCTCGGACCAAGAGGCCACATCCGGCGCGGACGCGTCCGCAACGGAGCACCTGACCGTGCTGACCGTACGTGGAAGCCGCATCGTCGAGTCTCGCGAGCTGACATCTGCCAGCCCGGTGACATATGCGTCATTAGCCAACGGAGAGTGATACCACGATACTACCACTCAGCGTAAATGGTATTATAAGGAGGTGATGCGAACATAGCGGGGTGAGTTGATGCCAACGTTACGGGTGAGTTGATGCAAATCTCGCGGCGTGGGCTGATCCGAATAGCGGCCGGGCTCGGCGGACTGTGGCTCACCGTGCCACGTCTGCTCGCGAGATCTCACATACGACCCAAACCCTATGGCCCGCTGCCCTCGCCGCGACAGCGGGCATGGCATGAGCTGGAAACCTACGGATTCCTGCACTTCACCGTCAACACGTTCACGGACCGCGAATGGGGAATGGGTGATGAAGATCCAGCGATCTTCAACCCGTCAGACTTCAATGCCGAACAGATTGTCACCTCGTGCAAGGCGGGGGGGCTGAAGCAGTTGATTCTGACCGCCAAACACCATGACGGTTTCTGCCTCTGGCCCAGCCGCTACACCGAACATACGATCGCCCGGAGCCCATACAAAGACGGCAAAGGTGACATCGTGGCAGAAATTGCCGCGGCCTGTGCTCGGCACGGACTGAAGTTCGGTGTGTATGTCTCACCGTGGGATCGCAACAATCCCGAGTACAGCCGTGCCGGTTATGTGCGTGTCTATCACGGCCAGCTGCGAGAGCTTCTCACTCAATACGGGAAGCTTCACGAAGTATGGTTTGACGGCGCCAATGGAGGCGATGGGTACTACGGTGGCGCGCGCGAAATGCGCAGGATCGACGCCGCCAGCTACTACCAGTGGGATGTCATCCGCGCGATGGTGCGCGAGCTTCAGCCCGATGCTGTGATGTTCGCCGATGAGCACATGGACGTCCGTTGGGTAGGAAACGAAGACGGCATCGCAGGCGATCCGTGTTGGCCCACGATGGACCGCCAACCCTACACACCGCAGCGGGGTAATGCCGGAATACGCGGTGGCGACCTGTGGAACCCCGCTGAGGTTGACGTCTCCATCCGCCCCGGTTGGTTTTGGCACCCCGATGAAAACGATCAGGTGCGCTCGCCCGCGAAACTCATGACGCTCTACTTCGAGTCCGCGGGACGGGGTGCGAACCTGCTGCTCAATGTGCCACCTGATCGGCGCGGGCGAATTTTCGAGGCCGACGCCCTCGCCCTGAAAACCTTTCGGGATGTGCTCGAGAAAGCGCTGAGCCGTGATCTCGCGCAAGGTGCGAGAGTCCTCGCCAGCAGCACATTTTCCCCTGCGTTCGCCCCGGCGAATGTGCTCGCCGGCCGCGCCGCGAACGCGTGGGCAGCGCTCGAGAGCGACCTCTCAGGAGCGTGGATCGCCCTGGACCTGCCCAGGGCCGTGACTTTCAACATGGTGCGCCTGCGCGAGGCGCTCGAATACGGCGTCCGGATCGACGAGTTCGCTGTTGAGATCTGGCAGGAGGGGCGCTGGCGAACCTGTGCACAGCACAGTTGCCTGGGTCCGCGGCGCCTGATCCGGCTGGAAGCTCCCGTCACGACGCGGAAAGTGCGCTTGCGCATCATCAAGGCGGCCGCGTCGCCTGTTTTGTCCGAATTTGGACTTTACCTGTTGCCCTATCTTCTCGAGGAACCTGCGATCGAGCGCGACTCGCAGGGCATGGTGACCTTGCGGGGGCAGACTCCCGGAACAGCTGTCTTCTACACACTCGACGGATCGCAACCCAACACAGCCTCGCCTCGCTATAGCGCCCCTTTTGCGCTGGTCACAGCTGGAACTGTCCGAGCTTTGGCAGTCAGAACCGCCGGCGGCGAGCAAAGCGCCATCGTGAGCCGCGAATTCGATGTTGCGCCGAAGAATTGGCGCGTCATCTCGGCCACGGGCGACAAACCCGACAACCTGATCACAGGCCCTGTATTCCTCGGCCAGGCCAATACACCTGTGAGTATCGTCATCGATCTGGCACAGGTTTATGATCTGCGGGGCTTCACCCTCAAGCCCGTTTCCGACCGTACCCTGATCAGTGCGGCAGAGGCCGAGGTTGGCCCGCCCGCGCGCTTCATCGCGTGGGTCAGCACGGATGGCCAAACCTGGGGTGAGCCGGTCGCCAAGGGCGAATTCGCCAACATTGCCGTGAACCGCTCAGCACAGGCCGTACGCTTCGAATCGCCTGTTTCCGGGCGCTATCTGCGTCTTGTGCTGCCGCAGGCGGCCCAGGATAAGCCCATAATCGGGCTCACAGGGATTGGAATTCTCACCCGTTAACGACCGGACCCAATATGTTCACGATATTGCTTGCAGCCGCCACGCTGACTGGCTGGATAGGAACCTATACAACCTCGAATGGCACCAGCACCGGCAGCCTCGGAATTTACGCGTTTCAGTGGAATGACACCCAGGGAACGGTGAGTGCAGTTCACCCGGTCGCCGCGACCACGAACCCGTCCTTTTTGGCACTTCATCCGAGCGGACGATTTCTCTATGCGGTGAACGAGGATGAATCGGCTTCCGGCACGGATCACCTCACGGCGTACGCCGTCGACGGTGCCAACTCATCCGAACGGCTGCGGGCCATTGGGACCATGTCGTCGCAAGGCCTCGCACCCTGCCATCTCACCATTGATCCCAGCGGCCACTGGCTGTTTGTCGCGAACTATGGCAGCGGAACCATTGCGGTCTACCCCATTCGGCCCGACGGGCGGCTGGCACAAGTCAGCCAGGTCATTCAGCAAAAGGGCTCCGGTCCATTCCTCGATCGCCAGAAGAGTGCTCACGCACATGAAGTCGTGCTTTCACCCGATGGCCGTTTTCTCCTGTCGGCCGATTTGGGTGCAGACAGGATTTTCGTGTACAGATTCGAGGGAACCACCGGTACGCTGACGCCTAACAGCGAGCCGGGAGTTGCTTTGCCTGCCGGCTACGGCCCCCGGCACCTGGTGTTCTCGAATGACGGCGGCACCATCTATGTGCTCACCGAGCTCACGCCCGCGGTCATCACGTTGCGCTGGAATGCACAGCGAGGGTCGATGACCCAACTGGGGATAACGTCCACTCTGCCCGCCGCGGGTCCGGCTGAGCCGGGGGCCGCGGAGATCGTGTTGCATCCGAACGGAAAATTCCTGTATGCCTCGAATCGAGGTCACAGCAACTCGATCGCGATTTTCCATGTCGACGCCAAGGGGTTGCTGACCCCCACCGGTCACGTGTCCTCAAATGGCCAGCTGCCGAGGTTCTTCAGCATCGATCCATCCGGAAAATTCCTGATTGCGGCCAATCAGGGCTCGGGAAATCTGGTCACCTTCGCCATTGATCCGTCCTCCGGCGGATTGACTCGCGTAGGAGCTGACGTACCCGTTCCGGCGCCGGTGAGCCTGGTATTCGCGCACGCGCCAGGTCCAGTTCACTAGCCTGCTTGCCACGAAGTCACGCCTCGACCACGCCGGGCACATCCCAGATCTGCCTCGTCCCTCCGACGAGGGTGCGCTCACCGTCCGAACGCAGATCGAGCACGATCACTTCGTTTTCGCCTGCTTTGAGCCACGGCGCTGGCACGAATAGGGACTGCTGCGGCCCGACGCTCCAATACCGCCCCACGTTGTGACCGTTGATCCAAACATACCCCTTGCCCCACCCGCGCATGTCCAAAAACGTATATCCAGTCTGCGCGACCGTGAATGTGCCCCGATAAAAACCGGGCCCGGCGATTGGCTTGCGGGCTGAGGCGCCCCCGGCTGACGTGTCCCCCGCTGAGGCGCCCCCGGCAAATTGCAGCTTGTTGATATCGTCCAGGGGCAAGCCGTAGTGCTCCCAGCCCTGCAGCGGGGAGCCATTCAGCCGCGGCACACCGATCAGACCTTTCTGATCCTTACCGAGTTGGGGACCATAGTTGACATACCCCGTGGTGTCTACCAACACCTCCAGAGACGTACCCGCCGGACAACTGATCTGCAACGTCGATTCACCCAACCGTCGGTCCAGAGCTCCCAGATGGCCACTCGCAGCACTGATCAGTGCGTAATCGCCTCATGTAGCGCTCGTCCAGTGAGCGTGGCTTGATATCCGGGTCGTTTAACACCCACGCAGGTATGCCACCGCCATCCCACTCGGCGCACACATATGGTCCGGGACGCAGATTGACCCATAAGCCTTCCTGCTGCGCCATGCGGATGTACGCTGCGACATCAAGACTTCCGGAAAACTCGAAGTGACCGGGCTGCCGTTCATGCGCGTTCCAGAACACGTACGTGGTCAGTGTGTTTAGACCCAGGCTCTTCAACTTCTGCATCCGGTCGCGCCAGAGTTCGCGCGGGATCCGCGGATAATGCATCTCGCCCGCGAGAACCTGGAATGGCTGGCCGTCGAGCAGGAACCGGCCATCCGACACGTTGAAGCGCGCTTTGGCCTGCGCCGGAACAATGCGAGCGGCTATGGCCATCGCCGCCCCGACAGACGCCGCCCCTGTCACAAACTCGCGGCGCGTCGTCATGTTGCTGAAGAGTAGTACGAGCGGACGTGCAGGCTATTCCTGAGCTTGGCGAGCGACGCGGCCGTCGTGACATGAACAGTAACGCTCTCCCCGCCGATCATATCGAAGGCATTGTCCGAGACTTCAGCCGCCAGCCCGCCGACATCAATCCAGACACCCCGTGCCGCAGATTGAGCCGTCAGGGTGATGTCGTAACCACCGGGCGCAGCCGCGAAGCTCAATGTGAGCCGGGGATCGGACCACCCGAGATTTTTCGCGGCGCCGAAATAAACGAAAGACCGCGAAACCGTGTCAGCTCCATCCAGGATTTCAAACACGGCTTGCGTGTGTTTCGGGTCCGCTGCCTGTAGCAGCTCGGTATCCGCAAAACTACCGACCAAGGTGCTGCTGGCAGGTGCGATGGTCTGCGTCGCGGACTTCTCGCTCAGGAGTTTGCCCGAGAAATCGTATACCCGTAGCCGCCAGCGCACATCCCTGGCTGCCATCAGATCCGAGACGATGTGCGCGTCGCTGCGCGCGTCACGGCGCAGAAAGCTCACCGCGAGCGGCGCAAAAAAACGCTTGGCATGGAAGTGCAGCGCCTTCCAGCGCCCGAAGTAATCGATGCTCGACCACGACGCCCCGGGCCAGACGTCATTCAATTGCCAGTACATGACCCCCATGTTGTGAGGGCGCGCGGCTCTTAGATGAGAAGCTGCGAGCTCGATTCCCTCGGCCTGCATCAATTGGCTCAGGTAGACGAAGTCCGTGAACGTTTTCGGCGCGCCATAGTTGTTATGGATGTACAGCAGCAGGCGTTGGTTGCCGTTTCCTTTATCGTACTTCTGGTGGGCACGCATGATGGGCGATTCAGGTTGCCTGTCTGCCGGCGAGGTGAACGTTTCGATGGTCGCCATGGATGGAAAAGACTGCAGACCGAATTCCGACATGAAACGCGGCGTGACCTCGAGGTACTCCTCCACCGGCTTGCCACCCCATACACTCCAGTAGTGCCGGTCGCCGTCATCGTCCTGATCCGCCCGGCCGTCATAGTCGGTCGACGGAGTCCCTGCCCAGTAGGGCGTCTGTGGCGAATACCGCAACACCGCTTCGCGCAAAGTTTGATCGAACAAGCGCACCATGCCCGTGACGATGCGCTCACGCTCATCCGCGTTGACCGAGCTCTTCAGTTCTTGAGTGGCGCCTCCCCAGTTCTCCCAGTCGGTTTGCACCTCGTTATTACCGACCCAGAGGACGACCGATGGATGGTCCCGCAAGCGCTTGACCTGCTCGGCCGCTTCCACCGCCACATTCTCCCGGAATGCCACGTCATAGGGCGGGATCGCTCCCCCGAACATGAAGTCCTGCCAGATCATCAGCCCCCGCTCGTCGGCCTCCTCATAAACATGGTCGTCCTGGTAGATACCGCCGCCCCAGATGCGCAGAATGTTCATGTTGGCTGACAGTGCCGATTGCAACATCCGGTCCTGCTGGAGCGCGGTCACACGCGAGGGGAAGATATCGAAAGGGATGAGATTGGCGCCCTTGGCGAAAATGGGCACGTCATTGACGAGCAGCTCGAAACTGCGTCCCCACTGATCCGCCTGGCGCCGGATCCGCGTAGTGCGTAGTCCGATTCTGCGCGAGCTCGCACCGATCGTCCGGCCATTCAGGGTCACTACCGTGTTGACCGTGTACAGGTTGGGGCTGCCGTATCCCACCGGCCACCAACGCACCGGGTGCGCGATCTGGATCGGCACGGACAACGGGTTGTTGCCGGCGAATAGCGCAGCTTCGCGCCTGAGCGTTTGCGCCGACCCATCAGGAGATACGACACGGATCTCGATCGAGACGGATTGGATCCGGTCGGACTGGATGGCCAACTGTGCGTTCAGGGCAGCGATCTCGTCGTCGAGGTGCACCTGCTCGAGATGAAGATCATCGAGCCGGATACTGTCGTAGCATTCGATCCGCACGGGCTTCCAGATACCCAGCGCGACTACACGCGGTCCCCAGTCCCAACCGTACTGATAGCCCGCCTTGCGCACATAAGTGGACGAATTACGGCCCGCAGGCTCATCGCCGAAAGCCGAGTCATAGGCACCGGGCATGACGTACGGCAGGCTCGCGATCAGAGGTTTCATCTTCCTGATGGGCGAGGCGAAATCTACTTCGAGGAGGTTGCCGCCCTCATGCAGAACCTCTTTTACGGGCACCCGCCACGAACGGAACATGTTGTCGGTTCGCTGAACCTCGGTGCCGTTGACCTTGACCGTCGCGAAGGTATCCAGGCCTTCGAATACCAGGTCGGCGTGGTCATGTTTCAAGGCCTCACCATCGACGACAATGCGTGCCTGATACTGCCAGTCCGACAAGCCTACCCACTGCACCTGGCTCTCGTTGTCGGCCAGGTAGGGGTCGGGCAGTTTTCGCAACGCCATGAGGTCGGTTTGCACGGCCCCGGGGACGGTGGCGGGCATCCAACGTGCCACTTCCGGATGAGCCGCCAGGTTTGCGTCCGCCGGATCGAGTCGGAAATGCCAGCCATCCAACAGGGCCAGTAGACAGACGAGGGTTTCAATCCGAGCCACGATACATTCCTATCACTGGCGCAGCAGTTTCACCGAGTCGATGACATACCAGGGACCGTCCGTAGGAGCGGTAAAAATGAAACACACAGTGTGCTCACCCAGAACGGGCGCGATCGGAACCTGGAAGCTCTGACGATTATCGCTGGAAGCAGGTTCGGGCAAGGCGGCGCGGGCGAGTTCCGGGCCGGTTTCGCAATGATCCTGATAGGCCACGAGCTCCCCAAAAGGCGTCCGCGCCGGATAGGACTTCACCTGATCCTTGGCCTCATCGGTGGTGTAATTGTTGGCGAGCCCGTAATTGCGCGGCAGGCGTGCTATATCGACTCCAAGGGCCCGCGCGCCGGTCAGAAGCGCTTTGGGGTAAACATAACAGCCATGGAACACGTCCATATTGTAGACCGGCGCCGCAGCGGGCGAATCAGGGGTCAATGGGAGGCGCAAACCCAGCTCACCGCCGGGACAGCCCTGCAATTGATTGGAGGATCGTGTCAGCAGTGTAGCGGCGCTGAAGTCGTAGCTGCGAGCCGCCGCGAGCAACCGGCCATCGTGGCTGAAGGCCGCCGCCTTGATGACTGTGCCTAGTTTGAGCAGCAGTGGCCGAGTGTAGATCCGCGCGTGCGCAGTCGGCTCCGAGCCATCGAGTGTATAGCGGATCTCGCCGAAGGCTGTCTGATTCCCGAGCGTCACCACGCCCGCGCCGGCTTGCAGGGCAGCTGTGCGCCCTTCAGGAAGCTGAAAATCGACCGCGAATCCGGAATCAGCCGCGGCAATTCCCTGCTGACGATAGCGCTGCATCTGGCTGGGAAGGCGCTCGAGGAATCCTGCCCAACTCATGCTCGACGGTTGGCTCCACACTGCTTCAGACAGTGCAGCGACTCGTGGAAAGGCGGCGTGCTGAACATACCAGGGCGACAGCAAGTACTCGCTCCACAGATTCGCTTGCGCGCCCAGCACATGCCGTCCTTCCTCCGCGCTCAAGACAGTGGGCATGACCTCAAAGTTATACACCTGTGAGAGCGTTGCGATCGCCAAGCGGCCGGCAGGCTCATCATCCCGACGGCTTTGCAGATTGTCGAAATACAGCGTCGGTGCGGGCGACAACACGACATCATGGCCGAGATGCGCTGCGGTAATCGCGCCCTGTGTACCGCGCCAACTCATTACTGTGGCAGTCGACGGAACGCCGCCCTGCAGGATTTCATCCCAACCGACCATCGTCCGGCCGTGTTCGGCGAGATAGCGTCCCATCTGCTCCATGAGCCAGCTTTGCAAAGCCTCCTCATTGCGCAGACCGAGCGCCTTCATCTGCGACTGAATGGCAGGCGAAGTTTTCCATTGACGCTTGATCGCTTCGTCGCCACCGAGATGAATGTACTTGCCAGGAAACAAGTCCATCACTTCGTCGAGCACGTTTTCGATGAACGTCACGCTGTCTGCGTTCGTGTTATAGAGATAATAATTGACACCCCAGTTGGTCGAGACCTCGGGGTGATCGCCCGGCACACTCAGTTGCGGGTGAGCCGCGACGACCGCCTGAGCGTGCCCCGGCATGTCGATTTCCGGAACCACCGTGATGTAACGAGCAGCCGCGTAGGCCACGAGATCGCGGATCTCGTCCTGCGTATAAAACCCGCCATACACGCCTTGGTCACCGCCCGATCCACCGTTCGAGGGTGGCGTACGCCAGGCGCCGATTGTCGTCAATTCCGGATATCGCTTGATCTGCAGCCGCCAACCCTGGTCGTCGGTCAGATGCAGATGGAGCATATTGAGCTTGTGCTGACTCATCTGGTCGATCATCGTCTTGATGTCGGCCACGGACAGGAAATGTCGGGCTGGATCGAGCATGAGCCCCCGCCACTTGAAACGCGGGAAGTCTTCGATATGCATGCCGTGCAACTTCACGGCCCCACCCTGCGCAGTCCCTGTCGAGAGCAATTGCGCCGCCGTCATCGCGCCGTAGTAAAGGCCCGCGCCGGAACGCGCTTGGATCCGTATGCCGGTGGAACTCACATCAAGGGTATAGCCTTCCGTGTCAGCAACGGTCGCGCTCTGCGAAAGAACCAGCGCGATAGTGGCGTCTCCGCAGCGGCGCGTCTTGAGATCGAGCCCCTGCACCGCCTTGATTGTGGCTTGGAGCTGCCGCACGACGCTGACCGCCGCGCCTGTGGCACAGAGCGGCGTGTGTCCGTCTACAACGAAATCCCCTCGCCCCGCAGCCACCTTCGCTGGCCACGGAATGAGCGACGGCCTAGCCACACTGGCCGCCATTGAGGCCAGAAGAATGGTTCCCACCAAGGCGCACACCCAGAAAAGCTGCTTCAGTGAGGTTTCCGTACTCTTGAGACCATTCTATTGGGTGGTATCACTATGGTATTGAAAGTGGCGAGCCGTGTCGATGGCGGGTCCCCGCTCCGTTATAATGCAATATTCAAGGCCCCGATCTTATGCCCAATACCCGGAAGCCCGCTGCGGACAGACGCCTGAAGGAGCTGATGCCACAAGCGGATGACGAGACTCCACGCTATCTGCAATTGGCCCGCAACCTCGCCAGCGCCATCCAGGCCGGCGCCTGGAAACCGAACGAAGTCTTGCCTGCGGAGCGCGACTTATGCGAGCAGCTGAACGTCTCGCGCGTCACGCTGCGCCAGGCGCTCGATGCAGTCGCCGAGCAGGGACTCATCTCCCGGCGCCAGGGCGCAGGCACCTTTGTGACACCACACATAGAGCACCTGCTCAGCAGCCTCATCAGCTTCAGCGAAACTCTGCGCCGCAAGGGCTACGAGCCGGGCACGAAATGGCTCGAACGTGAGATTCGTGCCGGCACCGCCGAGGAGATCACGCGGCTGGGATTGTCCCCGAATGTCCAAGTAGCCGTGTTGACACGCTTGCGCAGCGCGGACGGAAAGGTCATCGCGTACGAGCGTTCGGTGCTTCCCGCGCGCGTGCTGCCGAAGCCGGGCGCTGTCGAGGACTCTCTATACCGATGGCTCGATGAGCAGGACACTCCGATCGTGCGCGCCCTGCAGTACTTCCGGGCGGCCAATCTCTCGCGCCGGATGGCGGATCATCTCGAAATGCGTGAAGGTGAGGCCGTCCTGCGGGTGATACGAATCGGCTATGGGCGCGATGGAGCGGCGCTCGAGTCCTCGGACACCTACTGTCACGGCGACTTTCATGACTTCGTCGTCGAGCTGAAGAGATGATTTCAGCATCACTTGCGTGTCACCGTTTGCATCGGTCAACGAGGTAGCGGCTGCGCTGTCGTGATCGTGACGGAGTCCTGCACGGTCGGGCCGTAGCCGGGCTGCCCGCCGCCGGCATAAAGCACCACTCGCCCGGGCATAACCGCGCGCCGTCCTTCCGAATCCACGAGGCTCATCTGCCGTGGCGTGATCGCGAAGCTCACCACTTTGGATTCACCGCCTTGCAGATGTACACGTTGGAAGCCCGCCAAGCTGCGCAGCGGCGCACCCCTCGCGTCCGGTTGAGTTATGTAGAGCTGTACGACCTCCTCACCAGGGCGTGTTCCGATGTTAGTCACGCGCACACGCCCGTCGATGTTCTCCCCCGCACGGATCTGGTGCGCACCCAGCTGCAAATCATCGTAGCGCAGGCTCATGTAGCTGAGCCCATATCCGAAAGGAAAATCCGGTTGGCGCGCGAAGTAGCGGTAGGTCCGTCCAGCCATTGTGTAGTCATCGAACGCTGGCAGGTCCGCGGCCGAATGGTAGAACGTGACTGGCAGGCGGCCCGATGGATCGTTGATTCCCGCGAGCGTCTGCGCAATGGCCCGTCCACCCTGCTCGCCCGGATACCATGCGACGAGTATCGCCTTCGCGGCCGTGCGCACCTGGGGGTCCAGCGCGACCGCGCTGCCCGTCTGCAGAACGATGATCAACGGCCGCCCTGTTCCGGCAAGGGCGGCCAACAGGTCCCGTTGCGTTGCGGGCAGATCGAGCGAAGTGCGGTCGCCGCCGGCGAATCCGGGAACCTCGATCCGCAGTGCCTCGCCTTCCAACCGCGGCGAAAGTCCAACCACCGCGACAATCACGTCCGCGCGTCTCGCAACAGTCAATGCCTCGGCGAGCAGTGCTGCCTGCGGCGGCCGCCATTCCAGGTGGACCCCGCCATCGGCACTGTCGTGCAGCAACTCGAGCCGCAATGTATGTGGCGCCGTGTTCTCGAACATCAGTGGACGCGCCGGCTTGGAGCCATCTGCGATCAGCTGCGCATCGAGATACAAGCGATAATTGTCGTGACCCTTGCAATCAAAACAGCGGTCGATGGCCACGTCGAGGTGATATTGACCGGGCGCCGGTGGAACCAACTTACCCGTCCAACGCACGGCATAACGACGCGCGGACACTCCCGCGGCGGGTGCGGCCCGGTCCCAGTCGAAGTCGATGACAGGATCGAAGCGGACGTGAGCCGGCGTTCCAGAGAGATCCAGCCCCGTGAAGAATTCAGCTTTGAGGCCGCGGCTGCGCCGCAAGTCTGACAGGTTACCGGGGCCGCGTAATGCGGTGCGGGGTACCGGCAGAGGCACCGATTCCGCCAGAGTTGAGCCCTGCGCATAGTCAACCTTCGTCGCGTTCGCGAATTCGCGTTGAATTCCCGCAAGTGGTGTGACGGGCTCACGGGCTGTGCCGTGATAATTTCCCTCCAGGGTCTCCAACAGGTCTGCGGAGGGCCCGATCACGGCAATGCGCCGAACACCGCGCGTCAGAGGCAGGGCCCCGTCGCTGTTCTTCAAAAGCACGATGGATTCCTGGGCCGCACGCAAAGCCAACTCCGAGTAGCTGTGCTCATTAGCCGCGGGACCGCGTTCGGACGGTGGATCGAATACGCCGAGCGCGAAACGCGCCGTCAGCAGGCGCCGCAGCGCTCGGTCGATATCGCGCGTGGATGTGAGGCCCTTCTGCAGTGCGCGGCCGAGCGAATCGTAAGCGCGTCCGCAGTCCAAGTCGGTTCCAGCCCTCAACGACAGCGAAGCTGACTGGGCATTGTCGGGCCGGTAGTGATGAAACACCGTCATATCGTCGATCGCATCACAATCCGCGACAACGAAACCGTTGAACGCCCAATCCTCACGTAGGCGCTGTTGCAACAGCACTTCATTCCCGCAGGCCGGAGTCCCCCCGATGGCGTTGTAAGCACACATTACGGAACGCGCTCCCCCTTCGACGATCGCCGCGCGGAATGCCGGGAGATACGTGTCCTCGAGGTCGTGCAGGGATGGCCGCGCATTGAACCCATGCCGCGTGAGTTCAGGTCCGCTGTGGACTGCAAAATGCTTCGGTGTGGCGATGACTTGCGGATGCACAGGATCGTTTCCCTGCAGGCCGCGTACAAACGCTACCGCGAGCCGTCCCGTGAGAAAGGGATCCTCGCCGTAGGTTTCCTGCCCGCGGCCCCAGCGGGGATCGCGGAAAATGTTGATGTTCGGTGACCATATCGTCAGTCCCGCGTAGCGTGCCCCCTGCTCCTGAGGGGTCAATGCGAAGAACCTTGCGCGCGCCTCGGAAGAAACCGCGGTGCCGACCGCCCCCAGCAGTTGCGTATCCCAGCTGGCCGCAAGCCCGATCGCCTGCGGAAATACAGTTGCATGACCATTGCGCGCCAGGCCGTGGAGGCCTTCACTCCAATAGTCGAAGGCGGGCACGCCCAGCCGGGGAATCGCCGGCGCGTCGTTTACGAGCTGGGCGATTTTTTCCGGCGTCGTCAGGCGCGAGAGCAGATCATCGGCACGCGCCAGCGGTGCGGCGCGCGGGTCGCGCCACACCATCCGCCCGCTTGTGTCCAATGCCGGTGCGGGGCAGGCGCAGGCCATACCGAGCAAAACGGTTAACCACGCCGCGCCATGTCGCAAACCCCACCCCATGCAGTGGTAGTACGCCTCACCTAGTGGTATTACAATGGTTTTATGATAGCGTTATCGAATATTTGATGTCGAGACGGCGATATTCAGGCATGAACGCGCAGACCCTCTTCGGAAACGTACTGTCAGAAACGGGGTGGCGTCACGGGAAAATCGAAATCCAACAAAATCGGATCAGCTTCGTGCCGCAGACTGCGGCCGACCCCGCTGCCAACGAAGATGTACTGATCATTCCCGGCTTCATCGATCTGCACGTCCACGGCGGTGGCGGCGTGGATGTAATGGACAGTGGTGAGCCATTCGAAGCCCTGGCCCGCATGCACGCCGGGCACGGGACCACAGCGCTTCTAGCGACCACCATGACGGCACCGCGCGAAGAGATTGACGCTGTGCTGGCAAAGCTCGGCCGCTACATCTCGCAGCCCCGTCCGCTCTCCTCAGCGCGTGTTCTCGGTGTCCATCTCGAAGGTCCCTACATCAATCGGGGGCGGCTGGGGTCACAGCCCGATTTTGCAATCGCCGCGAACCTCGATCAGCTCGAAAGCCAGTGTTCACTCGCCCCCTTGAAGGTCGTCACCCTCGCCCCGGAAATCCCAGGGCACATTGAGCTGGTGCGCTTTTTGACGGGTAAAGGCATTCGCGTGCAGATCGGACATACCCTGGCCACCTACGAGGAGGGCATGCAGGCGCTCGAAAGTGGCGCGTCTGGCTTTACGCATCTGTTCAATGCCATGACGCCGTTGAACCATCGCGCTCCCGGCATTGTGGGCGCCGCCTTTGCACATGGCGATTATTGTGAGTTGATCCCGGATCTCGTGCACGTACATCCGGGTGCGCTGCGGGCGGCCTTGCGCGCAATTCCGAAAGCCTATTGCGTGAGCGATTCAACAGCTGGAACCGGCATGCCCGATGGTGAGTACCGCTTGGGCCGGCAGCATGTTACGAAGACTCTCGGCTGCGTACGACTTGCCGACGGTACCCTCGCCGGCAGCACGCTGACTCTGGATCAGGCCTTGCGCAATCTCGTGGACCTTGGGCTTTCGATCGAGGATGCCTCGGCGCGGGTGTCGCGCTATCCGGCCGACTACCTGGGCTTGAAGGATCGTGGCCGGATCGCATCCGGCGCGTGGGCCGATCTCGTGGTGTTGGATCGAGCGCTGCGGCCCATCGCGGTGTACGTGGAAGGCGAGCCAGTCGATCTAATACCTTCGCAATACCACTGAGTCCGAGCCATCGAATGATCATTATGAGAAATCTCGCCTGGATGCTTGCTCTGCTGTGCGTCCCAACGGCTTGGGCGAAAGCGCCTCCCCCGCAGGGGGTTCCCTCGCTAACCGCTCGGTCGCCCGCTGCACTTTTTTATTTGATGGAGACCCCGAAGTCGATGCGCTCATTCGTGGAGCACGTGGACAAGATCGACCTGCTGGTGCCGACCTGGTACGGCGTCGACGGCCAGGGACTCGTCCAGGGCGAGCCGAATCCGTTCGTGCTGCAGTTGGCCAGTCAGAAGAAGCTGCCCGTCATGCCCATTCTTTCGATGACTCAGGGCCGGGATGGCTTCCATCGCCTATTGTTGGATGTGGACGCCCAGAAGCGTGCGATCGACGCCCTGCTGAGCCAGGCCCGGCAGCACCACTTCAGCGGCTACCAGTTCGATTTCGAGAACATCGTGTGGACGGATCGTGAGGCCTTCAGCTCCTTCGCACGACGAACGGCTGAGGCGCTGCATGCGGCAGGTTTCCAGCTTTCGATAGCCGTGGTGCCCAACGAACCCGGCCACGCGGGCCGCGGCGCGTTCTCGAAATGGATGTGGGAGTACTGGCGCGGTGTGTATGACCTCAAAGCGCTCGGGGACTGCATGGATTTCGTGAGTTTGATGACCTACGACCAACACACTCGCTGGACCACTCCCGGGCCCGTGGCCGGCTGGGACTGGACGGTGGCACACCTCGATTATGCATTGCAGTTTATTGGGAAAGAAAAGCTCTCGATTGGCATTCCCTTGTACGGGTATCACTGGTTCGCGGGCAATCCCGTATTCGGTACCGAGGAGCGCTCCAACATCTCCGCTGACTACATCGATGCCGACGAGTCGATACCCCTGGCGAAGCAGTATGGCGCCCGAATCCAATGGGACGCACAGGATCACGAGTCCTTCTATTGGTTCTACCGCGACCAGATGCGTGAATGGGTGTGGATGCCGGACGCCCGCGCCTTCCACGACCGCTACGAGCTCGCCAAACAGCGCGGCCTGGTGGGGTTCAGCTCGTGGGTACTCGGCGCGGAGGACCCGGCGATCTGGAACGAGCTTCCGCGAGCCAACAGGACGTCCCGCCGGTGAGTGATGCCCGGCACACGCTGCTCGGCGTCAGACATGTGGAGTGAGCGCACAACACGCCTCCTCACCTATCACGGCCCGCTCCACGCGAGGGTTAGGAGCCAAGAACGAACTCACGTCTACGAACCTCGCTCGAAGGACGACCGTAACGTAAAGTGATGCGTGCGCCGCGCATAAAGGAACACGCTTCCAAAACCGGACGTATCACCTCAAAGAGGCGATCCGCGTCCGGTCCGTACATGTACAGGAAGCCGTCGCTACCGTCGGTGGCAACTTCGTTGCCGTCGAATTCGCCGGCTTGCGCGGCGCCGATCTCCGCCTCCAATTTCTCCTCAAGAGCGAAGAGCGGACCCAAATCTGTCGTGCCGAGATAGTCAAATTTCACGATCACGCCGTGTTCGGGCGACTCCGCTGAGATATCAGGCCGTTTCCCGAGCAAGCGCGACAGAATCCCCATTCTTGGCTCCTAACGGTGAAATTGAGAGGCCGGACGACCACGCCGGATACCTTCCAGATTAGCACCCGGCAGCGGCGCGCCGCACTCGCATGCAGGAGCTGCTGTTGGAGTTGTGGGCAATAACAATACCCAATTCCCCGCTGCCCCAAAGCCGCGCTGAGTGCGTCCCAAGCTGCGGCTCGGCTGTGGCATGAATATTCCATCGCCAACCTGATTGACAAATTCGTTCCGCTACCATTCTAATACCATACAAGGTATTGGTATTAGCCAGCGCCGCAACCGTCGTCTATAACAAATTTCAACGAGGTCGCAGGGTCATGACCAGTCGAGTGAATCGTCATGTGCGCGCGCTGCTTGTTGTCAGCGCATCAGGGTTCGTGCTCACCCCCACTGCAGGACTTGCGCAGGAAGCAGCCGACAGCTCCAACTCCGAGCCGGCGCCGGAAACGATCGTCGTGACGGGTATTCGCGCGAGCTACGAACGTGCGCTCGAGACGAAGCGCAATGCGGACGCGATCGTCGATGCGATCAGCGCGGAGGATGTAGGCAAGTTCCCGGATCAGAACGTCGCGGAATCCCTCTCCCACCTGCCGGGTCTGGCGGTCGATCGCTCGTTCGGCCAAGGTGAGAAAGTCAGCATTCTCGGCACCGATCCGGCGCTCAATCGCGTGCTGATCAATGGCCAGACGATCGCCTCGGCCGACTGGGGCGGTGACCCCGAGCATCCGAGCAGCCGGACATTCAATTACCTGATGCTCTCACCGCAGCTCATCGGACTGGCGGAAGTCTTCAAATCGCAGGAAGCGCGTCTGGACGAGGGTAGCATCGGCGGCACTGTCATCATCCACACCCGCAAGCCTTTCGAGCTCGCGGCCAACACCTTCGCCGGCTCCGGCGGATACGAGTACAACGACCGCTCCAGGGCCGGCAGTGTACGCGGCTCGGTGCTCTATAGCTGGAAGAACGACTCCGACACTTTCGGAGTTCTCGCCGCCTACACACACGACAAAGAGGAACTCGCGCGAGCCGGCCTCGAGGTGTTCGGGTATGCAAGCGCGGCAAATTTCCGAACGGCCGCGCCGACAGCTCAGATCAACGGAGACCCCACGAATGCCGTGTTTCCCGCCGGTATCAACGCCGCATACTTTCACCAGATCCGTCAGCGTGACGGCTTCAGTACCACCTTGCAGGCGCGGCCGACGGATTCCCTGACGCTGGACTTGACTGGCATATACATCACCGGCAAATACGACAACTTCAACAATGCGCTGTTCGTCTTTCCAGCTGCGAGCACCGCGCTCCTGCAGAGCGCGACCGTCACAGACGGACTCGTGACCAGCGCAAGCTACGGTCCCGGCGCCTACACCGAGCACGACGGCGGCTATCGTAAGACCGGCGTTGGCACGAACAGCGTCAATCTCAATGCGAACTGGGACTCAGGTGGAGCACTTGCGCTTGCGGGAACCGTGGGCATAACGAGGGCGCACGGCGCCCTGTATGGGGATCCTGAGTATACCGTCGATCTGCGTGACCCGAGCCCGTACTCCTACTCATTCAACGCGAACGGCGCCTCGGTGAACTGGGCAAACAAGCCCACGGATCCGGCGGTGTTCACCCGGCCGGTCGGCGAGCAGGTCGGCGGGATCGGTTCGAGCCCGATCGTCGATGTCGAGAGGTATGCCCAGACCGATCTGACCTGGAATGTCGATGCGGGACCGTTCAAGAAACTGCTGGTGGGAGCCAAGTACATCTATCACCAGAACTTCCAGCACTCCTGGGGCAGCAAAGTGTTCGTGCAGAACACGCCGGTCAGCGCTTTGCAGTTTGGCCCGGGCATGACGCCCGCCAACCTGTTCGATGGTGTGGGTCTGGGAGGTGATCTGACACGGTGGGTGACCATCGGTCAGAATGCCCTCGTCAACTACGACTCCACGACCCCTACGGGCGATGTATTCAAGGAAGACCCGAGCACGGAATTCGATATCCGGGAGAAGACCCGCAACGTCTATGTGCAGGGTAATTTCGAGGGAACGCTCGCTGGCAGAACGTATCGCGGCAACATCGGCGTGCGCTACGTTCATACGTCGGACGACTCCTCCGGCTTCCTGGTGGATAATGAGAGCGGCGCGGCCACACCCGTGGATACCGTGACCAGCTATAACAAGTTCCTGCCGAGTTTGAACCTCGCGTATAGCTTGACCGAAGAGATCATGCTGCGCTTCGGCGTGTCGAAAGTGATCTCGCGGCCACGCTACAGTGACATGGCCCAGTACTTCTCATTGAGTGATCTGCAGCTCACCGGTAGCGGCGGCAATCCCGACCTGAAGCCTTACGAGTCGGTCAACTACAACCTGACCGCAGAATGGTATTTCGATAAGGGGGCCCTCGCCTCCGCCGAGCTCTTCGTTCGCGACATGTCCAATTACATCGTGAGCAAGGAGCACGACGAGGTGCTCTTCAACAAGACCGTGGGCGGTGGGACCACCTACGCCGTCACCACCCCGATCAATGCCGAGAAGGCAATCGTCCGCGGCGCCTCGGCACAGTTTCAGATGCCGATTGCACTGGGCTTCGGCATCGCCACGAACTACACCTACGCCAAGGCGCAGACGACCAACAATTACTTCATGCCGTATCTTTCCAAGCATACGGTCAACGTCATTCCCTATTATGAGCAAGGCCCGGTCAGCATCCGTGTGAGCTACGGGTTCCGCTCGAAGTACTTCACTTCGATCGGACGCCTCAATGCCTCGCAGTTCACCGATAAGTACACGGAACTGGACGCGTCGGCTTCCTATAACTTCACCAGCAACCTGCGCCTCACGCTGGATGCATCGAACCTGCTGGACGAGAAGTACTTCGCGTTCAACGGGGTCCAGGCCGCGCCCATCGGCATCTACCGGAACGGGCGGCTGTACTCGGCAACCGTGACGTACAAGTTCTGATCCGAGGTGCCGGACGGGCCATGACTTTGGCGGCCGCGAAGCGCGAATCGGTGCCGGTGCCTACGTAGCGCAGACCGGCCGTCCCGCTGACGGGACGCGCGCAGGTCGGGGAACATGAACGTCGAGCTGGCCGAATCAGACTTTGGTCTCCTCGACCACCGACCAGCCGTCTGGCCGAGCCTCTTTCCGGAATGGAGCCGGAGCCGGCAGGACCGCCTGATGAACGCATGTCTCTTTGCTCCATTTCGGGGCGATTGAGCGATGCCGGACACAACAAGAAAAACTGCATAGCTGCGATAATGCCGCTATGACCAATACGGAAGAAAACGACGAGGACCTCCTCGGACGCTACGCGCGCGGCGACGCTGCGGCATTCGATCAGCTCTATAGACGGCATGAGCTACGTGTCTGGCGCTATCTCGAGCGCAATGTCCGCAACCAGGCGGCCTCCGACGACCTGCTGCAGGAGATCTGGTTCGCAGTGGCCCGGAATGCCGCGAGTCTTGAATCGGTAACCCGATTCAAGACTCACCTGTTCACGCTGGCGCACGATCGGATGACCGATTCGCTTCGTGCACGGGCGACGAACGCCAGTCCAGCAGCGGCTGGACGGCCCGCGGTGCCTCGCGACCCGGCGAACGTGCTCGCTCAAGCCATCGGGCAATTGCCCGGCGAGCAGCGCGAAGCCTATCTATTGCAAATCGAAGGCCAATTGAGCGTCGGCGACATTGCGGAGATAACGCAGAGCACTGTCGATACGGTCCAGCGCCGTCTGCACCTCGCGAGACTGAAACTGCAAGAGCTTCTCAACGAAAAGACATGAGCAAAGAGTCCCCCACTCAAGACCAACTCAGCGAGGTCGATGATCTCTATCGTCGCCTGTCCGCGCTCGACACAGGCCGTCCGGGCGAGTGGGTGCGCCGAAAAGTGCAGGCGTATGCCGCCCAACAGGCCGCGGAGCGCGCTCTTAGAGCGAGCGCCAAAGCCAAAGGGAGCTCCAGCTCTGAAGCGCCCAGACCGACGGCCGCCACCATACCGGCTGCGGTAGAACAAACAGCGAAGAAGCCATGGTTGGCAGCTGTCGCTGTCGGGGCGATTGCCGCAGTGGCGCTCGTCGGATTCCTCGTTGTGCCGCATTTTATGGCCCCGCGCGACACGCGTGAGGCGGCACCTTCGCCCGCAGCTGTCTCTCAGCCCGAGACCGTGACACCCGCGGTAGCACAAGCGGCGGCGCCTGACTCGTCCGAGTCAGTATCGCCCTCGCCAGCTTCACCGTCCTTGCAGTCATCTGCGCCGGCGCCAGCCACGTCATCTGCGCCAGCATCTGCCACGTCGCCGGCGCCAGCATCCGCCGCGACACCTGCGCCAGCATCCGCCGCGACACCTGCGCCAGCATCTGCCACGTCGCCTGCGCCGGCATCTGCCACGTCACCTGCGCCAGCATCCGCTGCGTCATCTGCGCCGGCATCTGCCACGTCGCCTGCGCCAGCATCCGCTGCGTCATCTGCGCCGGCATCCGCGACGTCGCACGCTCCGGCGCGCGCCGCGTCATCTGTGTCGGTGCCCGCCGCGTCGTCTGCCGCGACATCTCCGTCAGCATCCGCAGCGTCGCACGCTCCGGCATCCGCCACCTCGCCAGCCTCGGTACCGCAGTCACGCGCAACGACATCGCTCACACAGACACGTGACGTACCAGGCACATCCGTGGCACCTGCACCCGCCGTCGCATCCGGTTCCGCCGGCAAACCTCCCGCTCAATCCCCGACACAAGGCCGAGTTGCGAGACAAAACGCGGGCGCCCTGCACAGCGCCCCAAATGCGAGCGGCCGTGCCGAAACCACCACGCAAGCTGCGCGGTCCACGCCGCCTGCCGACTCTGAGCCTGCTCCGCAGACCCCACCCGCATCAAGCACTGATACACAGGTAGCATCGCCGCCGGAAGCAACACCATCGGCAACGCAGCCCGCGCGGACACCAGCCACCGCGGCAGCCAATTCGTCCGACGAGTTGTGCCTGGCAGCCAAGAGCGGCGACATACGCGGTCTGGAAGCCGCGCTCGCGAGCAACGTCGACGTGAATGCACTCGATACGAATGGACAGACGGCCTTGGTTCTGGCGATACAAAACAATCATGTAGACATCGTCCGAGCACTATTGGCCCATGGCGCCAATCCGAACACCGCCAACTCCCGCGGCTTGACGCCTGTGCGGGCCGCTCGCATCCGCGGCAATTTCGCTATTGTCACAGCGCTGGAGCGTAACGGACGGCACTGAAAGGTAACGACACTCACTGCACCAAGGAAGGAGCCACTGTGATATTTACCAGGAAGTATATTGCTGTCACCGTCATCTTCTGGATGACCGCAGTGCCAACGAGCTTGGTTGCCTTAGCGCAGGGACCGAATCAACAGGGTCTGTACGTACCGCCAAGCAACAGCTTCATATCGGATCCGACCGAAACACCCATCAAGCTGACCTTTGGCACGCTACCGCTGGCACAGATTCAGAAGCGGCTGGATGCTGCGCGGGCTGCCGATACGAGCTCGCCAATCGTCCTGACCCTCACCGGCACTTATCTCGTTATTGATCACCCGCTGACGCTGCCTTCGAAAACATCCCTGGTGTTATATGGCTCCATCCATGCCGTTCCAGGCGCATCCGCAACGAGCATCATCGGGATTTCCGGTCAGAGTCAGGTGGCGATATCCGGTGGATTCCTCGACGCCCATGGCGCCAATGTCTCCGGCATTGACGTTGATAACTCGAGCAAGATCAACATCGACGCGGTGACCATCACCAATACCCGTCGCGACGGCATCATTCTGCGAGGCGCAGGCAACACGGTCTGGGATAGCGGCTCAGCCATCACTCGCTGCGAAGTCTCCCATGCCGGCGGCAATGGAATCACCATTGGCGACATCACTCAGGCGTTGGTTCTTGACAGCTTTGTTCACCACAACTCCGGATCTGGCATCCAGGTAAGTTCGGCCTATAGCTCCATTGTTAACAACGTAAGCCGGGAAAACGCGGCCGGCATCGTGGCCGACGCCAGCGATGACCTGATCTCTGACAACCAGCTCCAAGGGAATCGAACTGGCGGAATCGTCCTGCAGAACTCGAGCGCGAATATCGCCGTACTGCGTAATTCCGTGCTCGGCAATGCGGCCGCCGGGATCGACTTCGACGGCAGCAACAACCTGATATACGAAAATACCCTGCAGAACACCACCAATCTCATCGACCGCTCTGCTGCGAACTGGGTTGTAGCTGCGGAAACGTCACTCGATGCGCCCCAGAGTCAATATTTTCATCCGCCGACCATCAATAACCGCCACTCCGATGCGATCATCAATGGCCTGAATCGCTCGGATCTGGCCATCGACGCGAGCACCGTACCCACCCTGAGTGCCGTACAACAGGCTTACGATACCGCGCGTCAGCAGCATCCAAATGACGTAATCGTCCTGAGCCTCACCGGCCAATTCACGGCCGATGCCCAACTGCTGCTGCAATCGCGTACGGCCGTCGTTCTTGATGGGCTGTTCCAGGTCCCTGCAGATAGCACCTTATCGCAGGTAGTTACAGCTCCAAATCCCTCGCAATACATCGCCTTCTCCGGCGGCACCATTGACCTGGGTGGACGCCCGATAGCGGGAATCTTCTTCCCCTCTACGACGCTGGCACTCCTCGATCATATTACCGTGCAAAACGGCGGCTTGCGCGATGTCCGGACGGGAGGAGGCATGATCCACCTGCAGAACGGCGGCGGCTATAACATTCTCCATGCCAACATCGTCAACAACAGCGGCGGACGCTGCATCTGGACGCAGCAAAACCATGCAAGGTATGTGGTTCTCGAAAATTATCTGGCCAACTGCAATATGGATGGCGTCGATTTCGACTCGTCCACCTCCAATAGCTTCGCCATTGACAATAACAATGTGGATAACGTTCGCTACGGCGTCTTTATCGAGCAGTCGGATTCCTTCAATAAGGTCTATGGCAACACCACGACCACCCGCGATGTTGCGGGCATTCCAGGCCATGGAGTAGGGATCTACAACAACGCAACCAGCAGCGCAACCCGGGCCGTAACGGACAAGAACACTGTTTTCAGCAACGTCAGCGACGTCATCAACAATGGGCTGCGGGTAGGATCGATCGCGACGGCAGCCGGCGGCGTTGCCGAAACAGCTCACAGCTTCCTTTTCAATAACATTGTCAAAAACAGTAAGACAGACGGCATCCTCTTCGACACACAGTTTCCGCAGAGCATCGAGAACTACTTCTCGCAAACCGTACTCTCGGGAAATGGCACGGATATCAATTCTCATCCATCGAATGCAGCCACACCGGCTGAGTTCTTCAATCCTCCAGCGGCAACCAATCTGGCCCTGAACCAACCTGTTACCGCCTCTTCGAGCGCCGCCGGCTCCGCTGCCAATGCAGCCGTGGATGGCCTTGCCTACTCCAATTGGACCCCGGCGAACGAACGCCAGTCCTGGTTCGCAATCGACCTCGGCAGCCCGGCAAGCTTCGGCCGCGTTACGCTGAAACAGGCTTCCGGGTTGGCCGCCCATTATTGGATCGAGCTCGAGAGCTCTCAAGATGGCTCGACCTTCACCGCCATTCCCGGCACTGTGCGCCTGCTCGGGATAGAGCCCCTGGACAGTATTGCCTTCACTCCTGTTTCCGCACGGTTCCTCCGAGTCCGAATGGAGAAGATCTTCGGCGAGCCTGCGGCCTTCGAGGAGATCTCTGTGCATCCAATGTAAGTCGGGAAAAACTCCCGAACACATTGGTAGAAACTCCCGGACCACGCCGGGCGGCCAGGTCGTCGACTCCCGGTTGCGCGCGACTTCACCCCAGTGAGTCCAGGGATACGCCTCATGCTTCGATTCGCCTTCAGCGCCTCTGCTCCAGGGTGGACGACCTTATTCACGTGCTTCTGCCTCTTCAGCGCGGCGTCGGCGAACTCCGAGGATGACAAGACCAAGGAAAATCCCGCCGAGGCTCTGGAGCTACCCACAGTTGAGATCGTCGGTACGACCCCCCTGCCGGGCCTCGGTACTCCGACGCGGGACGTGCCGGCCAACGTACAGATCTATACCAGCAAGGATCTGGCCGGTCAGCGCCAGACGAACGTAACGGACTACCTGGAACAGAACCCCACCGGCATTGCAACAAATGCCGCCCAGGGCAACCCGTTTCAACCGGATATCAATTTTCGCGGCTTCAGCGCATCGCCGCTGCTGGGAACGCCACAGGGCGTCTCGATCTTTCAGGACGGCGTACGCGTAAACGAGCCCTTCGGCGATGTCGTCAACTGGGATCTGATTCCCCAATCGGCCATCGCGAGCATCCAGCTCATACCGGGATCCAACCCGGCGTTCGGCTTGAACACCCTGGGTGGCGCAGTGGCGGTCTACACCAAAAGCGGTGCCCAATACCCCGGTGGCGGAGTCGAAGTCTCCGGTGGCTCTTTCGGACGGCGCAACGCGGAATTCGAGTGGGGGGGCTCGAGCGGTGCGCTCGACTACTTCCTCACGGGCAACATCTACGACGACAACGGTTGGGCGCAGCACAACCCAAGCAAGGTGCGGCAGTATTTCGGCAAGGTCGGCTGGCAGACGGAAAAGAGCGATCTGGATTTGAGCTTCACGGGCGCAGACAATACGCTGCAGGGAACCCAGACGCTGCCGCTGTCATTCCTGGATGACATCCGGCAAGCCTATACATTTCCGGACCAGAACCACAACAAACTCGCATTCGTGACGGCGAAAGGCAGCCACTTTCTTGCCGCCGACGTCTTGCTGGGCGGAAATTTCTACTATCGTCATTACGGGAACGGCAGCATCAGCAGCAATGTCAATGCTGACTTCGATGCCGAGGCAACCAACGACGCTGCGGATATCGACCAGAACGGTTATGGCGGAGGGGTTCAGCTCGTATTGACCAGCCGGCCGGCCGGCCTCAAGAACCAACTCACAGTGGGAGCCACAGGCGACGCCGCCAACGCCAGATTTACCCAGACCTCCCAGGATGCCGAGTTCACCGCCAGCCGAAACACCGTGGGAGTCGATGACTTCACATTGCAGACGGATGCAGACACTCGTACCCGCTACTACGGCGCGTTCATTGAAGATACGTTCAACCTGAATTCGTTTTGGACGTTGACCGCATCGGGCCGTTATAACTCCGCGCGCATCCGTATCGCCGACCGCACTGGCGAAGCGCCGTTGCTGAATGGCGCAAACTCCTTCTCACGCTTCAACCCGGCCGTCGGCGTGAACTTCAATCCCACTCAAAATCTGACGGCCTATGCGAGTTACAATGAAGGCGTCCGCGCTCCGACCGCCATCGAGTTGACCTGCGCCGATCCTGACGCACCTTGCAAACTGCCGAATGACTTTCTGGCGGACCCTCCACTGCATGAGGTGATTTCCAAAACTGTCGAGATCGGTGCCCGGGGCGTTTCGGGCAAAATCGTGCGGTGGAGCGCCGCGGTCTACCGCACCCGGCTGCAGAACGACATTGAGTTCATCAGCTCCGGCGCGGGAGCCACCAACGCGGGCTATTTCGCGAACGTGGGCAACACCCGCCGGCAGGGCGTCGAGCTTGGACTCGAGACGCGCCTGAAGCCGGTAACGCTCGCAGTCCGCTACACCTTCCTGGACGCCACTTTCCAGTCGTCCTTCCAGGAGAGCAGCCCATCCAACTCGAGCGCCGATGAGGCGGGAGTCATCCAGGTGGCCCGCGGAAATCGCATTCCAGGCAATCCGCGGCACGTCTTGAAAATTCGCGCGGACTGGGAAGTCATGGCCCAGCTGTTCGTCGGTGCGAACCTGCTGACCAGTGCGGGCTCCTACGCGCGCGGCGATGAGGATAACCAGGATGTCCAAGGACAGCTGCCGGGATATACCCTTCTCAACCTTGACGGCCGGTTCCTCGTCTCGAAGCGCTGCGAGGTCTACGCGCGAGTCAACAATGTCTTTGATCGCCGTTACGCCAACTTTGGTGTAGTGGGACAGAACTTCTTCACAGGTCCGGGAAAGACATTCGGCCCTGCCGCGGGGGTAGACCCGGTCAACGAACAATTCCGCGGACCGGGCGCGCCTCGCGGTGCGTGGGTAGGTGTGAGATATTCCCTCGGCGGTGAGACACCCGGCGGTTCCGCCGACCGCGACTAGAGACTGTTTGGCCGAGTCTTATTGATACCCGATACCCAATACATAATCGCGCAGCAGTAGCTCCTCGCCGGTGATCTCGTCGACGAGTGCGCGGGCAAGGTCGCGCGCGTGCACGACGCCCTGTGGTTTTCGCGAGTCATCGAGAACCGGGGCACATCGCAGAGACCGCGCGTTCAAGCTTCCCCATACGGATTGTAGTGTCTGGTCCACATGGCATGAAAGAAACGCCTTGGTCATTATGGCTTCTGCATGCGTATTGCAGGCATCACCCCTGGCGCGGCTGAATTCCTTGAGAATGTCAGTCCTCGACAGCACGCCAACGGCGATGCCCGCGCTATCAACCACAACAACGAGGGGAACGCTCGAGTTGGTCAAAATCTCGGCTGCCTCATAAATTGACGCCTCCTGGCTCAACACCGCCAGTCGCCCCCGCGCATCCTCCAGAATGTGTTGGATCAGAATCATAAAAGTCCTCCCCCATTGCGACGCACCTGGTGCTACCTCACACGTTCGGGCACCGCCTTCACAGACTCGATCTTCGAGTAGAAGGGCATGAGCCAGAAGAACGCGAAATAGAACACGGTGAAGAGGCGCGCCAGCATGACGTAAGTACCTTCAGCCGGCTGAAGTCCAAGATAGCCTAACGCCACGAACGAGATCGCGAATAGCGTCAGCGCGACACGTGAGAGCCCACCCTTATAGCGGATCGACCTGACCGGCGAGCGATCGAGCCACGGTAGGAACAGGAACGAGATGACCGCCGCAAACATGAGTAGCGCACCCAGGCGCTGGTCGGGGACCGCCCGAAGGATTGCGTAGTATGGGGTGAAATACCACACGGGAGCGATATGCTCGGGCGTTGACATCGAGTTGGCAGGCTCGAAATTGGCGTTTTCCAGAAATAGGCCGCCGAATGTCGGCGCGAAAAACAGCACGATGGCGAACACCACCAGGAACACGCCCACGCTGACGACGTCCTTGACGGTGTAGTACGGGTGAAACGCAATGCCATCGAGCGGCTTGCCATCGGCATCCACTTTTTCCTTGATCTCGATTCCGTCGGGATTGCTCGAGCCGACGTGGTGCAACGCCACGATATGAAGCACCACGAGAAGCAGCAGGCCAAGCGGGACAGCGACGACGTGCAAGGAGAAGAACCGATTCAGTGTCGCATCCGAAATTCCGTAGTCTCCCCGGATCCACTCGACCAACTCGGGGCCGACACCGGGTATGGTGCCGAACAGATTCACGATCACCTGCGCGCCCCAGAACGACATATTCCCCCAGGGAAGTACGTAACCCATGAAGGCTTCAGCCATCAGCGCGAGATACACGAGCATTCCGAGTGTCCACAACAACTCACGTGGCGCCTTGTACGACCCATAAAGGAGCGACCTGAACATATGCAAATACACGACGATGAAAAAGCAGGACGCGCCCGTCGAATGCGCGTAGCGGATCAGCCAGCCCCAGCTCACCTCCCGCATGATGTACTCGACGGAATTAAAAGCCGTCGCTTCGCCCGGCTGGTAAAACATCGCCAGGAAAATGCCGGTCACGAGCTGCATGACCAGCACCAACAGTGCGAGCGCGCCGAAGTAATACCAGATATTGAGACTCTTCGGCGCGTAGTACCCGGTCAACTGGCTGTCCAGGAATGCCTGAATGGGGACCCGCTTATCGAACCACGCGAACAGCCGGCCGCGCCTGCTCGACAAATCACGGTTGGAAGCCATCACGCACCCCTTGCCCTTGTCTACCGTTGTGAATTACGGCCGTGGCGTGGAACGAGTGAGCCAGCTTTCAAACCGCGTCGCACCGATTCGAGCGGCGCTGCTGCTTGCGGGCACCAGGGACTGATCATTCAGCTCCGTGCCGAAGTAGCGAGCGTGAGCGTCCGTGGTTACCTTGCGTGAGTCGTTGTTGTTGGCCAGGACACGACGGACGAGCTCGTCAAAACGAATTTTCTCAGGGCCGGCCACTTCAACCGTCTCATTCAGCGGCGGACTGAGCACCAGGTCGGCCAGTGCGGCGACGACGTCGTCCGAAAAGATCGGCTGCACGAAGGACGGCGGGACGCGAAGCGTCTTTCCGTCACTGAAAGATTCGGCGACGCGGCCCATGAACTCGAAGAATTGCGTGGAACGCAGTATCGTGTAGGGAATCCCGGAAGTCTTGATGAGTCTTTCCTGGGCCATCTTCGCGCGTAAGTAACCGCTATCGGGCATCCGCTCGGCGCCGACGATAGAAAGCGCTACGTGATGCTTCACCCCAGCTGCCGCTTCGGCGGCAAGAAGATTGCGGCCCGCGGTCTCGAAGAACTTCATAACCGCCGTGTCTTCGAACGAAGGCGAATTCGCGAGGTCAACGACTACCTGCGCTCCAGCTAACGCTGCTGCCAACCCCTCCCCCGTCAGCGTGTTGACGCCCGAATCAGGAGAGGCCGGCAATACTTCCTGTCCCCGCTGGCGCAGAACCGCCACGAGCTTGGATCCAATGAGTCCGGTGCCACCTATTACTACGATCTTCATGTGAATTCTCCGACTACTGTCCCGCGTTACGGTGATGGCATCGTGCTCGATGTCAGAAAGGGTCTCTTGATGGACCCAGCGGAGACTTGAAGGAGTTAGTGGCTGTTTTCCCACCCCCCACCCAAGGCCTTGTAGAGAGAGGCCAGCGCGCTCAAGGTGGCAGCCCTGGCGGCGATGCTTTGCTGTTCCGCAGCGGTATAGGCAGATTGAGCCTGCAGCAGCACAATCAGGTCATCCTCGCCGGCACGATAGCGCTCCCGAGCGAGTGTCACCGCCTCCTGCGACTGCTCGCGCGCGACTTCGCGATCCTGCTGCGTGCGTTGCGCGGCGGCGAATCGATTGATTGCCGTCTCGCTGTCGCCGAGCGCGCCCAACACCGCTCGCTCATACGTAATCGCGGCTACATCCGCACGGGCATTGGCTGCGCGAATATTTGCGCGCAGCGTGCCACCGGCGAACAGGGGCCAATGCAGACTGGGACCCACGGTAAATTGATTGCTTGCGCCCGTGAGGAGATCCCCTCCGTTCTGCGCTTGCTGGCTGACCGAGCCGATCAAGGCAACGCGGGGAAAGAGCTCGGCTGTTGCGACACCGACATCTGCGGTCGCGGCAGCAAGCTGCCGCTCCGCCTGCAGTATGTCGGGTCGTCGACGCAACAGATCCGAGCGAAGACCGGCACTTACGGTCGCCGGGCTTTGGGGAAGGGCTGCCGGCACGAGCAGGCGCGAAGTCAGCGCCTCAGGTGACTGCCCGGTGAGAACTGCGAGCTCATAGGCTGCCGCACGAGCCGCCGCCTCGAAAGCTGGAACTGCGGCGCGCGTCGTACGGGCCTGCGCGTCCGCCCGCACGAAATCGAAGCGCGAGGACTCTCCTTTTTGGTAGCGATCATTCACGAGCGCCGCAATGCTCTCCTGAGCCTTCGCATCCGACTCCACACTTTGCATCTGCTCCTGCGCACTGCGCAGCTCGACATAGCAACGGACCGCCTCTGCGACCACCTGCACCTGGGTGGCGCGACGCAATTCACTCGCCGCCTCGGCGCGGGCAGCTGCAGCCTGAACAGACCGGGACTGGTGCCCCCACAAGTCGATCTCCCAGGAAGCATCGAAGCCAACCTGATAGAGCCAGACATCGCGCTTGAAACCGGGAATCCGGTTGATCGGAATCTGCCCGTTCTTACTAACCCGCTCCCGCGCAGCCGATCCGTCAACATCGACCTGCGGCAGCCGTTGGCCAGCCGCCGCATCCCGGTTGGCACGGGCCTCGCGCAAGCGCGCCTCGGCCTGCGCAAGGTCCAGGTTGCCTCCAACGGCCTGGTCCACTAGTTCACTCAGTGCCGAATCATTGAGCGAGCGCCACCAGGCCGCATCAACCGGCCCGGTGTCCGCCGCTTCCACCCAATGCTCGTCAAAGGATACATTCGGGCGCTTGTAAGCAGGCCCCGCTGCACAAGCGGTCAGCGTCGCGGCCAGCAGGATTGACGTGACCCTTGCGCAGGACAGAGTGCAGTGGGACATGGTGCTCACTCCAAGCGGGAGCGGAACAAAAGGGACGCGCCTGTGAGGGTCACCAGGGCAATGACGGCCAGCGGCCACGTGTTGGCCAGGACTTCTGCGGCCGGCATCGCCTGAAGGAATACGCCCTCACTGACGATGAGAAAATGCTTCGCCGGATTGGCTTGCGCGAGCACCTGCAGCCAACCGGGCATGTTGTCCACCGGACTTGCAAAGCCCGACAGCAGAATCACCGGCACGATGATGAGAAAGGCACCCAGAAATGCCTGCTGTTGAGTCTGCGAGAGCGCCGAGACGAGCATCCCGACTCCAAGCAAAGCGCACATGTAGCAAGTCAGCGCAACATAGAACACGAACAGTGAGCCCGTCAGCGGCACGCCGAATACAGTTGGAATGAGCACCAGGTAAAGGGTCACGTTCAAGGTGCCTACCAACAGCGGCGGCACCATCTTGCCGATCAGAGTCTCATAGACCCGCAACGGCGAGACCATGAGCTGATCGAACGTACCCAGCTCGCGCTCGCGCGCAACCGTTTGTGCAGTGACAGCCAGTCCGGAAACCATACTGATGATCACCACGAGCCCCGGCATGGTGAACCAGAGGTAGTCGAGGTTCGGGTTGAACCAATGTGTCACCATTGACCGCGAGCGAGCTGCGCGTAAACCTACAGCCGCAGTTGATTCGATCGAGGCGCCCATGTCCGCGACGATACGATCCAGGTACGCGGCTACGATCTGTGCGCTATTGGAACGGCGTCCGTCGTACACGGCCTGAATCACGGCTGGGCGATGAGTGGCGAGCTTGGCGCTGAATTGCTGATCCAACATCACCACCGCAATCACCGAGCGGCCATCGATCGCAGCGCGAACCTCATCGGCCGACCCGATGGGAACGATGCGCCGCACGTTCGGGCTGCCCGAAAGGCGCTGGACCAACTCCCGGCTCCCTACCCCAGCGTCGCGGTTATAGACACCGATATCGAAGTTCTTCACCTCCAGGGTGCCGGCAAAACCGAATACGAACAGCTGCACGAAGGGCGGTATGAACAGGATGATCCGGGCGCGCGGATCACGCAGAATCGCCCAGAGCTCCTTGACGACCACCGCACGAAGCCGGCCCCACATCAGGCGATCCGCCGCCGGGTGGAGCGAATGGCCAGCGCAAAGAACAGCACGCCGAAGCCCAGCAGGATGGCCATGTCTTTCCAGAACATAACCCACAGGTCCCCCACCAGGAACACTGACTGAAGCGGCGGGATGAGATAACGCGCCGGGACGATGTATGTCAGCGCGCGAATCGCGGTTGGCATCGAGGCAATCTCAAACAGAAAACCGGACAGTATTACGCCGGGCAGGAACGCCGACAGGATTGCCACCTGACTTGCAACGAACTGGTTCTTGGTCACCGCCGAGATCAGCAGGCCCTGGCCCAACGCGGGCACGAGGAACGCTCCCGACAGCGCCAGGATCCCCAGTGCGGTGCCGCGAAATGGCACCCCGAACAGGAAGATGGCCAGGAGTGTGCAGACTCCCATGGATCCCAGGCCCAGCAGATAGTATGGAATGACTTTTGATGCGAGGAGCTCGGGCATACCCACCGGTGTCGCCATGATCGCTTCCATGGTTCCACGCTCCCATTCACGCGCGATGACCAACGCAGTCAGAAGCGTGCCGATCATCGTCATCACAATCGCAATCGATCCCGGTATGAGGAAGAAGCGGCTGGCGAGATCGGGGTTGAACCAAAAGCGATGCGCAACCTCGATCGAGCGCCGAGCGGTTCTGCCAGGTCTGATGTCCTGTCCAGCTTGCCAGTTTGCGCGTACACCTTCCGCGTAGGCGGCAAAGAAGCTTGCGGTATTCGGGGCTGAGCCGTCGGTGATGATCTGAATCTCGGCGACGCTCTCCTGCGCATGCAATCGCCGGCTGAAGTCCTGCGGTATCACGACAATCCCATGGATACGTCCCGCGGCCATCTCGCGCTCGAGCGTCTCAACACTACGGGCGCCATTCACTTGAAAATAGGGCGAGCGCTCAAAGGCTGTGCTGAGACTGAGCGCCGCCGGACCTGGATCTTCGAGGGCAACACCGATCCTGATGCGAGGCGGGTCCAGCGAGACTGCATAGCCAAAAAAGAAGAGCATGATCAAGGGCAGTACGAACGCGATCAGGAACGTGGAGGGATCACGCATGATCTGCAGCGACTCTTTCACGAGCATCGCGCTCAGCCGCCGCCAATTGAAGCCGGCACTCATGCCGCCTGCCTCTGACGGTCAGATTCCTCGATCAGTGCGATGAACGCGTCCTCGAGTGTTGTGTCGGAAAGTCCGGTCTTCGAGGATGCACTCGCCTTCAATTCGTCCGGAGTGCCCATGGCGATCTGCTGCGCGCGATAGATCAATGCAATGCGGTCGCAGTATTCCGCCTCATCCATGAAATGCGTAGTGACGAGCACGGTCACTCCGTGCTCGACCAACCCATTGATGTGGGTCCAGAACTCCCGCCTGACAATCGGGTCGACACCCGAAGTAGGCTCGTCTAGAAACAGTACGGGCGGCTCATGCATGACGGCACAGGCGAGCGCGAGCCTTTGCTTGAAGCCGAGGGAAATCGTTCCACTGTTGGCAGCAAGGTATTTCTCGAGGTGAAAGACCTCGATTACGCGCTCGATGGCCTGACGCTGCGCGGTTCCAGTGAGCCCATAAATGCCGGCAAAGAAATTGAGGTTCTGGCGGACACTCAGATCCGCGTACAGCGAGAATTTCTGCGCCATGTAACCGAGTGACTGACGGGCCTCGGCACGGGCCCGGCGCAGATCGAACCCCGCTACGCGTCCGTCGCCGGAGCTCGGTATCAACAAGCCGCAGAGCATTTTGAACGTAGTCGATTTGCCAGCGCCATTCGGACCGAGCAGCCCAAAGATTTCTCCGCGGCCCACCGAGAAAGAGATATTCCCGGTAGCAGTGAAGTCGCCAAAGCGTTTGGTAAGGGCGTCCGCCACGATCGCTGGCTCGGTACTCTGCGCAATGGTCCGGTACGACTTCGCCAGCTCACTTGACCCCCGGGGCCCCCCGCCGAGGATGTCAACAAAGGCGTCCTCAAACCGTGGTGGCGCGGAGTCGAGCCGTGTGCCGGCGGGGACTTCCAGTGCCTCCCAGGACGGAACTGCCGCGTGCGATTTCATGACGAGACGAATAGATGCACCCTGGATGGTCCCGTCGGTCACATCGTTGCGGTTCAGCGAGTGCTCTAGTATCTTGCGACGCCCTTGGGCTCCCGTGAACACCCGAAACACGCGCCCTTGCATTCTGCGGGTGAGCTCAGCCGGCGGCCCGCGATAGAGAAGCTTGCCCTCACTCAGAAGAAAAACCACATCGCACTTTTCAGCTTCGTCAAGGTAGGCCGTGGACCAGAGCACTCCGATTCCCTTCCCGATCAACTCACGCACCATCTTCCACAGCTCGCGCCTCGAGATGGGATCCACCCCTACACCGGGCTCATCGAGGAGCAACAACTTGGGTGTTTTTATCAGGGCGCAGGCCAGGCCGAGCTTTTGTTTCATCCCGCCCGACAGCTTCCCCGCGAGCCGCGAGCGAAAGCGCTCGAGGTCGGTGAAGGCAAGCAGCCGGCGGAAGCTCTCCTCACGCAAGGCCGGCTCGAGCCCGCGCAAGTCAGCGTAGAGAGACAGATTCTCGATCACGCTCAGGTCTTCGTAGAGACCAAAGCGCTGGGGCATGTACCCGATCGCAGAGCGGTCTTCGCTGACCGCGGCAACGCCGCCAACCTGCACCGTTCCGCTGTCCGGATCGAGCAGCCCCGTGAGGAGCCTGATCAGTGTGGTCTTACCCGCGCCATCGGGTCCAACCAGTCCGGTCATCTGCCCGGGAAGAATTTCAATGTCCACGGCATCGAGAGCGGGGGGACCCAACTTTGAGAAGCGCTTCGTGATGCCCTGCGCGCTGGCAAGGGGAGCCTCCATTTCACTCCCCAACCGGGTGCAACGCGTCGGTCACCATCACAGTGACCGGTTGACCCTGACGTAGCATGTCATCCGGATCGGTCACGATGACGCGCAGCCGGTATACGAGTTGGGTGCGCAGGTCCTGGGTCTGAACCGTTTTGGGTGTGAACTCCGCCTCTGGCGATATGAACCCGATCGTGCCGCGATAGATCCTGGAGTTGCCATCGGCCTTCACCCGCACATTCATTCCAGGTGCGATTTGGCCGAGGTTGCTCTCAGAGACGTAGGCACGCACTCTCATGGGCCGATCGATTGTCAAAACGAATACGGCCTCGCCGGCCGCCGCGATCGCACCTGGCTCGTTCGCGCGCGTCAGGATCGTGCCCGTGGAAGGCGCGTAGATGGTCGCGTCGACAAGGTCGGTGTGCGCCTTGTCGCGCTGCGCGAGCGCAGTTGCTAGCTGCGCCTCAGCCAACGCGATGTCCTCAGCGCGCGAGCCGGCACGCTGAAGCGACAATGCTTGCTCCGCCGCGCGCAACTGCGCTGCCGCGGCGAGATATTCAGCATGACTCGCAACGAACACGGCCTGGCTCACAGCGCCACCCTTGACCAGCCCGCTCCGCCGCTCATCATCGGCTTTTGCCTGGGCCAGTGTCGCGCGGCGCTGCGCGACCAATGCCTGCGCCTGAGCGATATCCTGGACCCGGTTGCCGTTACGGCGTTTGTCGAGCTCCGCTTTGGCAGCGCGGACTTGCGCCTCCGCTGCGTTGAGCTGATCCGTGAGCGGTTGGATATCGAGCCGCGCCAGCACCTCTCCCTCTTTGACCTTGGCTCCCTCCTCCACCGGCATGAACGCAATCCGTCCTGGGACCCGGAATCCCAGGTCGACCGAGCGAATGTCCACGTTGCCATAGAGTGTCAGCTGACCCTGGCCACGTTTGGCAAACAGGCCGTAACTCACTGACGCCAGCAGCATGAGGGCCAGCATGCCGCCGATAACAACTATTTGACGTTTCTTCACGACGGCCTTCCATGATCCGCAGGCCAGGTCCAGTTGCGGATCTCTTCCCGATCGGTCCCTTGCGCGCGCGCATAGTTCAGATGATCGACGATCTGCTCCTGCAGCCAATCCTTCACGTGCGCGGCGGTCCGCTGCAGCCTCGGGACCCGGTCGATGACATCGATCGCCAGATTGAAGCGATCGATCTGATTGATGATCGCGAGCTCCAGTGGAGTGTTGATGTTCCCTTTTTCCTTGTAGCCGCGGACATGGAAGTTGACGTGATTGGTCCGCCGGTAGGCCAGCTTGTGTACGAGAGAGGCGTAGCTGTGGAAGTTGAATATGACGGGTTTGTCGCGCGTGAAGAGCGAATCGAAGTCCCGATCGGACATGCCGTGCGGATGCTCGGTATCCGGCATGAGCCGGAACAGATCCACGACGTTGACAAAGCGGATCTTCACATCCGGGCATTTCTCGCGCAGCAACGCGGTTGCCGCGAGCGCCTCCATGGTGGCAATGTCCCCGGCGCACGCCATGATGGCCTCGGGCTCGGTGCCGGCATCCGTGCTCGCCCAGTCCCAGATCCCAATACCCTTGGTGCAGTGCCTTACCGCTGCCTCCATTTCCAGGAAGGTGAGGTGGGGCTGCTTGTCGGCCACGATCACGTTGTAATAGTCTTTCGATCGCAGGCAATGATCGGCGACACTCAACAGGCAATTGGCATCCGGCGGGAGGTATATGCGCACCACGTCCGGGCTCTTGTTGGTCACGACGTCGAGGAAGCCGGGGTCCTGGTGCGTGAAGCCATTGTGATCCTGGCGCCATACCAGAGAGGTGATCAGCAGGTTGATGGATGAGACAGGTGCTCGCCAGCCGAGCTCCTTCGACTTCTCGAGCCACTTGGCATGCTGGTTGAACATCGAGTCGATGACGTGGACGAACGACTCGTAGGTGGCAAAGAATCCGTGCCGGCCCGTCAGCACATAGCCTTCGAGCCAGCCTTCCAGCGTATGCTCGCTCAGCACTTCCATGACGCGGCCGTCGAGCGCCAGCTCGCCGCCGTCGGCGTCCTCCGGGAGGTACTCTGCCACCCAGGTCTTCTTTGCGGCCGCGTAGATTCCATCCAACTTGTTGGAGGCAGTTTCATCCGGTCCGAAGACGCGGAAAGTCGTCATGTTCCGCTTCATGACATCGCGCAGGTACTGCGCGAGCACAACGGTGGGCGAAAGGTAGGTCTGCGCCGGCGAGGTCACCGCCACGGCGTAGTCTTCGAAGCGTGGCAGCTCGAGCGGCTTGCGCAACAGACCGCCGTTGGCATGGCGATTCGCACTGATGCGCCGATTGCCTCGAGGCGGCAATTCCTGTAGCTGCGGCACGAGCCGGCCCGACCCATCGAACAACTCCTCGGGCCGATAGGAGCGCATCCAGGTCTCCACGATCTGCAGGCTGTGCGGATTCGTGGCTGGATCCAGGACCGGAACCTGGTGGGCCCGCCAGAAATCCTCCACCTTGTGTCCGTTGACCATCCGGGGACCGGTCCAGCCCTTCGGCGAGCGCAGCACGATCATGGGCCAGCGGGGCCGCTCGAATTTGCCGTGGCTCCTGGCCTCCTGCTGGATGGAGCGGATGCTCAGGATGCACACTTCCATCGCTCCGGCCATTTGTTGGTGCATCGCCTCGGGATCATGGCCCTCTACAACAATCGGCACGTATCCGTAACCGCGTAACAAGTACTCGAGCTCGTCCCGGGGGATCCGCGCAAGAAGGCTGGGATTGGCAATCTTGTAGCCGTTCAAATGCAGGATTGGCAGGACTGCGCCATCGCGGCTGGGATTCAGGAATTTGTTGGAATGCCAGGACGTGGCGAGTGGCCCCGTTTCCGCCTCGCCATCACCCACCATGCAGGCCACGATCAGATCGGGATTGTCGAATGCGGCTCCGTAGGCATGCGAAAGGCTATAGCCGAGCTCACCACCCTCGTGAATGGACCCCGGCGTTTCCGGTGTGCAATGGCTTCCCACGCCGCCTGGAAAGGAGAATTGCCGGAACAACCGCAGCAGGCCGGCTTCGTCCTCACTTCGGTCCGGATACACTTCCGAGTAGTGGCCCTCCAGGTAGCTGTTGGCCAACGTCGCCGGGGCGCCGTGTCCGGGGCCCGCGACGAACATCACATTCAACTCATATTTCCTGATCAGCCGGTTCAGATGAATCCATGTGAATGACTGCCCGGGGTCCGAACCCCAGTGCCCGAGCAGGCGGTTCTTGATGTGCTCGGGCTTGAGCGGCTCGCGCAGCAGCGGGTTGGCCCGCAGGTAGATCATGCCGACGGACAGATAGTTGCAGGCACGCCAGTAGGCATCCATCCGGCGAAGCTCATCGGGCGTGAGGGAATTCATTCGAATCTCCTGTAACGAACGCCATTCTGAGCGATGCCTGCAGGAGTTCTTGACGACCCCAGCGGCTACTTGAAGGAGATTGGGATGTCAGCGTCGTTGGATTTGGTGAGGAGCGCCACGAGCGAGCGGGGCTGAACGACGCAAGTTGTTCCGTGAACAGTTTCTGCAGTCGACCACTTGGAGATGTCCCCAGGCGCCGGACGGAAGGTATCTACCACGCACCGCCACGGCTCGTACGCAGGGTCGAGCAGCGGAATGGCGAATGTGAGTGGCTCCCAGTAGGCATTGGCCATCCAGTGCAACGCGACTCCGTCGCCATCGAGGTGAAAGGTAGCCGCGAGGCTGTGCGAGGCGTCGCTCCAATCCGGCTCGCCCAAATCGATGCCGTGCCACTCGATACGATGCTGCGCGATCAACTCGTTCAACGTCACCCCGAGGCGCTCGAGCTCCAGCCTGCGCGTCGTCCTCAAGGCGATGAGGTGCTTCACGAAACGGTGGATATCCGCATGCCGGGCGATGGCTGACCAGTCGAACCACGTGGTCTCATCATCGAGGCAGTATGCATTGTTGTTGCCTCGCTGCGTGCGGCGGATCTCATCGCCCATGAGCAGCATTGGCGTGCCGGTCGCGAACACCGTCAGTGCGAGAAAGTTCTTGACCTGACGGTTGCGCAGCTGTTCGATCCCATCGTCTCGCGATGGTCCTTCGACGCCGCAGTTCCAGCTGTAATTGTCATCACTCCCGTCGCGATTCCCCTCGCCGTTCGCCTCGTTGTGCTTGTGGTTGTAGGAAACGAGGTCATTCAGCGTGAAACCGTCATGGCATGTCACGAAGTTGATACTCTGTTCCGGCTCGCGACCCTGCGCGCCATAGATGTCGGGACTTCCAAGGATCCGGGCCGCCAGCGCTCGGACGGTCCCCTCATCCCCCTTGAGAAAGCGGCGCACGTCGTCGCGGAACCTGCCGTTCCACTCCTTCCAGGCATCACCGAAAAAGCTTCCAACTTCGTACAGACCCCCGGCGTCCCACGCTTCCGCAATCAGCTTGACGTTGGCGAGTATGGGATCGGACTCGATGTCCAGCAGCACCGGAGGGGACGTGATCGGCCGGCCCCGCTCATCGCGTGACAGCACGGCTGCCAGATCGAACCGAAAGCCATCCACGTGCATCTCGGTCACCCAGTAGCGCAGGCTGTCCAGAACGAGACGGCGCACGATCGATTCGTTGGCATTGAGAGAATTGCCGGTGCCGCTGTAGTCGGCGTAACCGGCGCCATTCTCGTCGAGGATGTAGTACGTGTCGTTGGCTAGTCCGCGTAAACAGATGGTCGGACCGTCGGCGCCACCTTCCGCGGTATGGTTGTACACCACGTCGAGAATGATCTCCATGCCGGCTCGATGTGCGGCCTTGACGAGATCGCGGAATTCATTGAGCGCGCCGAGTGGATTCTTTGTCGAGCTGTAGCCCGGATGAGGTGCAAAGAACGATACAGGCTGGTAGCCCCAGATGTTCCGGCGCCCCTGCGGCGCGCTCTCTTCATCGAAGGCAAACACCGGCAAGAGCTCGAGCGCGGTCACGCCGAGGTCCTGCAGATAGGGGAGCTTCTCTATGAGCCCCGCAAAAGTCCCGCGCCGGCTGCTCCCGACGCCGGAGTTTGGATGGCGGGTGAAGTTCCCCACGTGCAGCTCGTAGATGACCGTTTTCGCGTACGGTGTGCGCGGTGGACGGTCATCCTCCCAATCGTAAGCGCGGGCATCTGTCAGTACGCACTTCAGCGCGGTCGCGGTGTTGTCGCCCGGCGAGCGCGCGGCCGCCCAGCTCGCGTGGGAAGGTCTCGCTACGCATTTTCCGTAGGGATCCAGGAGGAGCTTGTCAGCGTCAAAGCGCAGCCCCTTCTCGGGCGCATACGGGCCGCGTGCCCTATAACCGTATAGTTGGCCGGCCTGCACGCCCGGCACAAACGTATGCCAGTAGTGATAGGTCCGTTGTGTGCCAGGATCGAGATCGATGACTTTCGCTGGACGTTCGTCGTCCGCGCCGTCGAAGAGAAGGAGTTGCACCGCGCTCGCGTGTTTGGAAAACACGCTGAAATTCGCACCACCCGCGACGAGCGTGGGGCCGAGCGGAAAGCTCTTTCCGGGTTCGAGCAATGGAGAGCTACTCACCGCCGGCAACGACCGCCCCACTGGCCGGTCGGCGCGCGATCCAGCAGATCGGAATGAGTAACAGAACCATCCAGCCAAACAGGTGGAAAAGATCCAAGGTCGATAGCAGATAGGCCTGACCGACCACTCCTTTCAACACGGCGCCCTCGGCGGCGTGATCACTGAGTCCCAGGTCCATGATCTTGCCGACACCCTCCCGAAGTGTGGGGCTGAAGGCACTCAACGACTCGACCAACCTCGATTGGTGAAGGGCCTCCCGCCGGTCCCAGAATGTGGTGGACAAAGAGGTTGCAAAGCCGCTCGCCGTAATGCGCAGGAAGTTGTTGAGTCCCGAGGCGGCGGGGAGCTTCTCCGCAGGCAATCGATCGAACGTAATGGTCAGCAAGGCGATGAAGAACGTGCCCATGGCAAAACCCTGCACCAGTGTCGGTACGGCGAACACCCACAGGCTCGCATCCGGCGGGTACGCGGCCCGCATGAAATATGAGAGTGCGAAGATCACAAAAGAGACTGTGGCAAACAACCTGGCGTCAAATCGCCCGATGAACTTTCCGACGAACGGTGCAACCAGCAGCGCCGTGATGCCGCTCGGCGCCGTAACGATGCCGGCCCACGTCGCCGTGTAGTTGAGCTGGGTTTGCAGCCACAGCGGCATCAGCACGACGTTGCCGAAGAATAGACCATACGCCAAACACAGTGCCATGGTACCGAGCGTGAAATTCGGCCATTTGAAGAGCGAGAGATCGACGATGGGGTGTTCTTCGGACAGTTCCCAGATGATCCACGCCGCAAGGCCCACAGCGGTCAGGATGCAAAGCCCGATGATAGCGTTGGAATTGAACCAGTCCAGGTCCTTCCCCTGGTCGAGCATGACTTGCAGGGACCCCACCCACACTACCAGCAAAGCCAATCCGACGCCGTCAATCTTGAGCTTGTGCGCAGGGCTGTCGTGCATCCGCAGCGAGCGCCAGCACACTACCGCACAGAAAATGCCTACGGGCACATTGATGAGGAAGATCCAGCCCCAGGCGTAATTGTCAGAGATGTAGCCACCGAGAATCGGGCCGCAGATCGGTGCGACGAGGGTGGTCATCGACCAGATCGCCAGGGCAGTACCCTTTCGATTCTCCGGGAATAGAGTCAACAGCAGTGCTTGCGAGCCTGGGATGATGGGTCCCGACACGCCCCCTTGCAGTACCCGGAAGAGAATCAGCTCCGTCATGTTCCCAGAAATGCCGCATAGAAATGATGCGATGGTAAACAACGCGACCGATGTCACAAAGGTGCGCACCACCCCAAATCGGCGCACTAACCATCCCGTCAGTGGTACCGAAACGCCGTTGGCTACGGCGAAGGATGTAATGACCCAGGTGCCCTGATTGGACGAGACGCCGAGGTAGCCGGCAATTGTGGGTATGGAGACGTTCGCAATAGTCGTGTCGAGTACTTGCATAAACGTCGCCAGCGCCAGCGCGAGAAGCGTGACGCTTCGCGGGATTCCCGCCGAGGAAGGGGCTTGTGGCACGGCGGCATCCATGGCTAGCGACCGCGATTTGCGGCGACTTTGGAATCGTGGCCCAGGTTATCTCCTATGATCTGGGCGACACGGGCGTCTTCCTGTGGGTCATCTGCAAGACTCGCCTGCGACGGAATCGGGATCTTCCGTACCTGCTGGGACACCAGTGGACCCGAGGTGTCACGAATGTCGACCGTGGCTGTAACAGACAGCCCGATGCGTAGCGGATGCGCGCGAAGTTCGCTCGGATCGAGCTCGATCCGTACCGGCAGGCGCTGCACGATCTTGATCCAATTACCAGAGGCATTCTGCGCCGGCAACAGTGCGAAGGCAGTGCCACTGCCCGCCGGCAGGCCGACGAGTTTTCCGTGATACACCGTCGACCTGCCGTACATGTCAGCGCGTAGCGTGACAGGCTGGCCAACGCGCATGTCCCGTAGTTGAACTTCCTTAAAGTTGGCGTCCACCCAGACGGCATCCAGTGGAACGATGCCCATGAGCGGCACGCCGGCACCAACTCGCTGACCAACTTGGACGGATCGGCGGGCAACGATCCCCGTGACGGGCGCGCTGAGCCCCGTTCGTCGCAGCGCCAACGAGGCGTCACGGACAGCCGCTATCGCCGCCAGTACCTGCGGGTGAGTGGCAATGGTGGTCCCGTCGATTTGCGCCGTAGTCTCGTTCAGTTGCTCTTGCGAGGCCGTGAGTGAAGCGCGCACCTGGGTGATCCTGTCCTGAGCATGCTGCAACTCCTCGCTCGATACCGCACCATCGCTGAGCAATCCCGAGCGACGCTTGTGGTCCTGCTCCGCCTGTCGCAGCTCAACCACGTGATCGCGAATTTCAGCTCGCAATCGATCGGCCTGTGCAAAGAGCGCACGAACCGCCCTTACCGCGCTGGCAAGATTTGCCTCAGCATTGGTCATTGCCACTTCTGCGTCAGCCGGGTCCAGTTTCAGCAGCGGTTGACCTCGGGCGACAGATTGCGTGTCATCGACGTGCAGTTGAATCACTTTGCCCGGCATCTCGGTCGTGATCTGCACGACGTCGCCGTTCACGTAACTGTCATCCGTGCTCTCGAAGTAGCGCGCGTGCCAGTACCAGTAGCTGGCGTATCCCACTGCGCAAATACTAACTACGCCCGCAAGGATCTTGAGGTTGCGGCGCCGAGTGGGTGAGTCATTCATGAGCGAATTCTCCAGAACCGAAGTCTCCGCCGACATCGATCAGCAGCGTGACCCGGGCGATATCCCGCGCCGATAGAAGCTCGACGCGTTGGCGTCGGGCTGACAGGACCTCGGTCTCTGTCGTCAAAACCGACAGGTAGGTTATAAGGCCCGCCTGGTAGCGTTCAGTAGCGAGGCGGAATGCATCCTCGGCCGCATCCAGCGACTGCTGTTGTTCCTGAAGACCAGAATCGAATGCGGCGATGTCGCTGATCTGGTCAGCCGTCTGCTGTACAGCCTCCAGCACCGTTTGGTTGTAGGTTGCGACGGCGAGGTCAACGTCCGCAGCCTTGCCGCGATACTCCGCTCTAAGCCTGCCGGCATCGAAGACCGGCAAATGGAGTGACGATCCCACGCCATAGGTGCGAGATTGGCCGTGGAACAGGTTGTCTAACCCGATACCAGACGTGCCGGCAAAGGCGAGCAGATTGACATCCGGGTAGAAGGCAGCTTTCGCGGCAGATAGACCCGCACGCGCACTAACGATGCGTGAACGTGCCGCAAGCACGTCTGGACGCCGAGCCAGCAAATCGAACGGCAGGGAGTTTGGTAGCACGAGTGCCGCGTCCGCCCGTGGTCGCGGGCGCTCGAATTTGCCATGCGCGGTAGCTCCCTGTCCCGACAATGCGGCGAGCAGATGCACGGCGCGGTCTTGCTCGGCATGAATCCGTGTCAGATCGACACGGACATCCGCAACGGCCGCTTCTGCCTGACGCAGTTCGACCCTTGTATCCAGTCCAGCCTTGAGCCGCCGTTGTGTGATGGCAAGTATCTGTAGCCGTTGTTGTTCGGCGCGCTGAGCAACGTCAGCAAGTGCATAGGCACGATCGAGCGCGAGGTATGACCGGACGACGGCTCCGGCGATCGCAAGTCTCGCACTGGCCGAGTCGAGTGCTGCGGCGTCGGATAGAGTGTTGGCCTGCCCAACGAGCGCGGCTTGACGCCCCCAGAAGTCCAGGTCCCAGGAAAGATTGAACCCTTGACTGCCCACCCATTGCGGCGTGCCGGCGTAAATCGGCGGAACCGGATCGTGGCCGCTGATCCGCTTTCGGGTCTCGATCGCGTCGTAGGTAATCGAGGGCCACGAATCAGCGCGAACGGCTGCGGCCTCAGCCTGGGCTGCGCGCACACGCGCAAGGGATTTAGCGAGTGTCGGGTTGTTGGCCTGCGCTCCGCGCAGGAGACGGTCGAGTTGCGGGTCCTGGTAAGCGGTCCACCATTCGGGACCGGCACCCGGGGCGGCCGCTGACGACAATCCCAGATCCGCCGGGTTCTCGAGCGCGCGCTCCTTCGGCGGCGCGTAGTGGGAGGAAATGCATCCACCGAGAAGCAAACCTAGGAGACTGCAGACGCCGGGAGAATAAAAGAGTTTCAACTGTCCTCTCCTGCACACTCCACCATCCGAGGAATGCCTCCGCCCGTCGTATCGCCGTGTTGCTGGTCGGACTTTCGCAGGGACACTACGCCGACGTGAGTGGGTCCCGCGCACGAACGGGTGGAAAGTGCGCGCCTCGTTACAGCTGCCTCGACGATCTGACACCCGTCATCTTCGTTACGACGGGCGGAGCGCAAATGCGGGCAAAAGCGTCGCAGGCGACCTTTTGCCAACCGAGCTATTCGGCGGGCAACACCGCGTCCACGCCTTTGTTCTTCAGCAAGACCACGATGAACTTTGCTGGCTTCGTCTTGCTCGCGTTGCGCCCAACCGTATGCACATCGCCGGGGCCTTCGTAGAAACTCTGTCCTGGCGTCAGGGTGACCTCCTTGCCACCCCTGACGCCCTCGATGATCGATCCTTCCAGCACATAGACGAAGGCGTGCGCATCGTGCCGATGGATGTGTTCCACAGTTCCGGGGGGATAAACGACGCTGATCATCAACATCTCCTTTCCGGGCAGATCGGCGAGATCCTTCAGCATGACTGGGGTTACAACGGGCTCCGGGTCTGCGGCACGCGCAGGCTGTGTAAGCTGTGCGCTGAATGAGAGAGCCAGGGCCGTTCCAACAATTCGTGAGGTTGACATGGTTACACCTTTGGTAGTGATCAGGAGAACGAGGGATCCCGCCAGGAGAAAGCAGCGACAATGACGCCCGGCGCCTCAGTCACCACTTCGTCGCCGAAGAGTTCGTCCGACTGCTCGAGCCGAACCGGGCCGCCCGTGTGTAACTGAAGCTCATCGATCCACACTTGGCGATTCGCCATCCAGGCGGGGTGGATCTCTTCGCTGTCCTGCGCCGGCTCCAGGTGGACGAGTACGCGTAGACCCTGTGTGTCCCTGAGTGCCCACAACCGACGGATCTCGGGACGAGAGCTGTACCACGCAGAGAGAGCGGCGGATTCACGTGTGGCCACTTTGCGCTACTCTTTGAAAGGTGAGTTCATGGTTTCGTACCTTCTGTGTTGGCGCCATCCTGCGCGGTGGCAGAAAGAGTTTCTTGACTGGCTCAGCGGGCACTTGAAGGAACGAGCGGCAACCTATGACACTCGCGCCGACCAATGTCTGCGCGGCCCAGAACGAGGCGAAGGTAAGAGCCGTAGGCAGCGGTTAATAAGTGCATCCACCTGGTAGCTGCGGTGCTCACCGCGCACGCACCATTCGCAGAAATGCTCGCAGTTGTTGGTCAGCACGTTATAGCGATCCTCACCAAGCCGGCTTCGTGCCCGGCGAACCACTTCATGTGGATCAGACCAACGTGGTTGCTGAGCGCGAACCCAGATCTGCCTTCCGTGCGCGAACTGCGACAGAGAAACTTCCTCTACCGGCCCCCGCCATAGACCGCGCGAGAGCCCACCATATTGGACGACTTTGCCGCTTCCAACATAAATGCCGTGATGCGTGTAGCCGCGGCGGGGCGTCAGGATGTGCGCACCGACTTCAGGGTCGCACTTTAATTCCAGCGGCCGATCGCAGGGCTGACTGAGAAGCATTGCATGATTTCCGGATGGGTCCGCTTACTGTGCACACCTTGCGAGCGGCGGCGAAAAAAGACTATTGCACCCAGGTATTGGCGGACCAGGAGATGACTCTGGCGCTGTTCTTGAACCACGCGCCGCGAGGTCATTCAGCCTCATCGTGTGAGCGCGGGAAGCTCATTTCCACGCGATTCCACGCAGTTGTCGCAGCAATGACCATCGTTAGCTTTACGATCTCGATATCCGTAAACCATTGTCTGATAGCCGCATGAACACTTTCGGGGACGCGCGACCGCGAAACGAATGTCACCGCTTCGGTCCACTCCAGCGCCGCCCTCTCCTTCCCTGTGAAGAGCCAAGCGCCTCGCCACGCGTCGAGCGCCAGCAATCGCGCCGTAGTCTCGCCCAGGGTGCTGAGACGGCGACAATGCCTGCGAACTCCTTGCTCGCAACCGTTGAGACGGGAGACGTGCAGGCGCAGTAGTTCGATCAGGGGCTCTTCCAACCCCGAGGAATCCAGAAACGCATGCAGAGAGATCAGCTCCTGCATCTCTTTTGGCGAAACGACATACGGGTCGAGCGGCTGCATGATCCATCTCACTCCTGATGCGCTGCCAGCATCATTCAGGAGATGCTCTCAGCGCTCTTGCAGGTATCAGCGACCAGTTGAATGGATGAGCGATTGCCCGAACATCAGATGCATGTGGCAACTCGGCTCGATCCTTCAAGCTGCCGCTGATCTCGTCAAGAAACTCCTGCCGGCCCTCGCGCAGCATGAGCCGTCGGACCCGTCTCCCACTCACTCATCGGTCACAGGAGTCTCTCATGCGTCCCTTTGTCATCTTCGCTGTTTGTTGCCTGGGCGCCGCGGCCGCGTCCGCGGCGGACATCAGGTCAATCTCGCGCCTTGCCGCCGGACCTGGGAATGTCCTGTTCGTCGCCGATTGGAAGACGGCGCACGTCCACGCGATCACCCTTCCGGAAGCGGCGCAGAAGCCGCCGGGCACGGCCTTCAACATCCTCGACCTCGAGGCACTGCTGTCGAAGCAGGTGGGCGGCGCCAGGATCACGGTCGAAGACATGGTCGCCCGCCCCGGAACGGCGGAGGTCTACGTCGCAGTCAGCTACAGCGCGGCGAAGACACCCGCTCTCTTCGTAGTGACGGGTGATCAGAAGGCTCGCCGCCTCGACCTGAAAGCGGCGAAGTCAACGTCGGTCGCGCTGCGCGATGCTCCCACGACAGACTACGAGTTCTGGAAAGAAACGCCCGAGCGTAGCTTCACGGTCACTGACATGAAGTGGCGCGACGGAGAGCTCTTCGTCGCTGGCCTCTCCAACCAGGAATTCGCATCGACCTTGCGACGGGTCAAATACCCATTCGATTCGCAGCAGTCGATCACTTCGGTGGAGATCTATCACACAGGTCACAACCTGATCGAGACGCGCGCCCCGATCCGGGCAATGAGTTTCGCGACCTGGGGCGGCAAGGTCTATCTCGTGGCGGCTTATACGTGCACTCCCATCGTGACAATCCCGCTCGACGATCTGAAGGACGGCGCCCACATCCGCGGCAAGACGATTGCCGAACTCGGCTACGGCAACACGCCCGCCGACATGATCTCCTACACCAGGACTGAGCAGGGCAAGACAGAGGAATTCCTGATGCTGCTCAACTTCGAACGCGGGGCGAGCCTGATCCCGGTGTCGCAGGTCGAGGCCGCCGGCGCCGGGCCGGGCTTCAACAAGTCGGTGCCGTTCGGGCAAACCGCCGGCATCGATGTAACGCCCGCGCCACTGGCGGGCGCGCTGCGGCTCGATAACCTGGACGAGAAATCCTTCATCATTGTGCGCCGGCAGCTCGAGAAGGACGCATTGCAACTCGTCACGGTCAGCAAGGACCTGAGCTTCCGTCTGAGCGATTTCGTCTCTGAATACGCGTTCCAGGAGTTCAGCTTCAAGGGCAATGAGTTCCAACTGAAGAACATCAAGCCCAGGCAGGACATGCTCCTGAAGGACGAAGGGTTTGCGGATCAGATTAAATCGTCGGAATGAGTCCATGCATCCGCGTCAATGGACCCGCGCAACTGCTCTTGCAGTTGCGCTGGGTTGTTCTCACGCTGAGCCGTCGACTCCGCGGGTCGTCCTTGTCCAGCCCTCGGGTCCCCAGGTCCCTGCCAATCTGCTTCGCTTTTCCATCCGGTTCGCGACCGAGGTAGAAGGTCCCCTGCTTCCCAGGGTCAACCTGTTGCGCGCAGACGGAAGACAGATCCGGCAGCCGTTTCTCGAGCAGGAGCTGTGGTCTCCCGACGGCAAGGTGTTGACGGTCATGATGCATCCCGGTCGCGTCAAGAGCGGACTGACTGCGCGGGAGGAGATGGGGCCGATCCTCTCGGTGGGAGACGATGTGTCCCTGACACTCGATGGACTTCCCATCAAACATTGGAGCGTCGGATCCACGGATGAGGCCGGCCCGGTCACATCGACGTGGGAGGTGTCTGCTGTACGCGCCGCGTCACTGCAACCCCTCGTGGTGGCCCTTGACGGACCGATCGATGGGCAGGACGCGGGCTACCTGGCCATCGCAGACGCCAACGGACATCGAGTGGCAGGACGAGCCCGGCTCACGATCGGCGAAAGTACCTGGACGTTCACTCCGAACGCGCCGTGGCAAGCAGGTGCGTACAAGCTTGTCGTCCGCGGCACCCTGGAAGACCCGGCCGGCAATCGGCTGGGCAGCCGGTTCGAGACATCCATCTATTCGCCGCCCGGCCCGGCGGCCGATGTGATGGTTCCGTTCGCTACGTGCACTCGAAGCTGCGAACTTCATCGAGCAGTTGCCCCTAGAGATCCAGCGAACTGACCCCCTGCCCTCTGCTGAAATCCCGCGCCGAGCCTGGACGGGGGATTCCGCAAACCCGTCCGTATCACCCGCGACGACCGAAGAACGCCGCAGTGCGGCGCCATCGCTCGCCCGGTCCCTTAATTTGCTCAATTCACGAGGAGCTTATGAGTTACACCCGTTCTTCACGTTTCCAAGGAATAGCCATCGCCGCGCTCACCTGTCTGGCGTTCACGGTCGCGCAAGCCCAGATGAAAGGGGACTTCGACACTGCCGACAGTGACCACAACGGACGCGTGACGTTCGAGGAATTTGCGGCGTATGCGACACAGCAGCTGGCTAACGCCAATGGGCGCAGAGCGCAGAAATTCGAGCAACTGAGCGCTGATCAGCAGTCCGCGGTCCTGCGCAAGCGATTCGACAAGGCCGATCGTAACCACAAGGGCTACCTCGACCGCAATGACTGGAGTGCACCGAAGGCCTAGTCGCCATGACCGATCCAGCGCCCATTACCACATTTATTTTGCGGCCGATGTTGACCATCTCCTTCAGAAAGGTTCAAACGCTGTTTGCGGTCGGCTTCGTGAGTTGCATTTACACCAGTTCTGTCACTGCGACGCCATCCCTGGCAAGTGTCCTTCCACTTCCCCATGCTGTGCGCGATGCCGTGCTGATTCTGATTCCTGCCGGTAGAACCCAGATCGGTGACGATACCGCGCCGCCGGATGAACGACCGTCGTTCACATATGAGGGCACGGCCTTTTTGCTGGATCGTACCCCGGTGACGGTTGCTCAATTTCGAGCGTTCGTCAAAGAGACAGGTTATGTCACCGACGCCGAGCGATTTGGCTCGGCGGGCGTGTTGGACCCGAGAGAGGGTAGTTGGATCGCCGAGTCGGGCGCGAACTGGCGCCGCCCATTTGGGTCGGCGGGAGCGCCCGCCAGCGCTTCGCACCCGGTTACACAGGTCAGCTGGTACGACGCCGATACGTTTTGTCATGCATACGGCGCTCGCCTGCCAACGGAGCTGGAGTGGGAATATGCAGCCAGGTTCGGCCAGACTCCCGACGGCCACGTATTCAAGGCGGGCGAGCCGCCCCGGCGAGGGATCCATTTCGATGCCAATGTCTGGGAAGGTCTGTTTCCGCTGCTCGACAGCGGTGAAGATGGTTATCGAGGGACATCACCCGTCGGAGCCTTCGGCGCCGCTCCCTCCGGACTGACTGACATGGCCGGAAATGTCTGGCAATGGACGGCATCGTGGTATCTGCCTTACGGCAGCCCAACCGCGAAACCTCGCGACCTGAGCGCAGAGCGCGTGCGACGTGGCGGATCTTTTCTGTGCGACCCGACCTTTTGCGAGGGCTTCCGCGCGACTGCCCGTGGCCACTCGACCCCCGATACATCACTGATCAACGTCGGTTTCCGCTGCGCGGCCGATATCAACTCGCCTGCACCACTCGCCGGCCACCGCGCGCGAATCGATGAGCACGCACACTGGATGAGCAGGAGACTCGGGTGAACAGCTCGCGACTGCTTGCGCCCACAGTATCTCTCATCAGCTTGGTGTTGGGCGGCGCTACCGCCAGGCCGGGACCGGATATCCAATCCGCCGTGAGCTCACCGGCAGGGCGCCCACCCAACATCATCCTCATCCTCGCCGATGACCTTGGCTATGCTGACATTTCCGCCTACCGCATCGGTCGATTCAGCACGCCGAATATCGATCGTATCGGCCTGCAGGGAGTTCGCTTCACCGACGGCTATGCCTCGGCTCCCGTTTGCGGCCCTTCGCGTGCAGGGTTACAGACCGGCCGTTATCAGAACCGGTTCGGGTTTGAATACAACGGCGGCCCCGCGAAACGGGATCTGAGCGCAGGCCTTGGGCTCGATGTGGGCGAGATCACTCTCGCGCAGCTGCTGCAAGCACAGGGATACCACACCGCGCTGGTCGGAAAGTGGCATCTGGGTATGCAGGACCGGTTCTATCCCACCAACCGTGGATACGATGAGTTTGTCGGCTTTCTGGCCGGGCAGACGAGCTACATCGATCCTCACCAACCGGGAGTGCATTTGTCCCAGTCTCCGGGCACAGCGAGCGGCGATGCGGAAGGCTTCACCGGCGGCGAAGAGTCCCGGGGCCAATTCATGCGCCATTCACTGACGCAGATTGTCGAAGGACCCGACCGTCACATCGTTCACAACGAGGATCAATACCTGACCGACTATTTCGCCGACCGCGACGTCCGCTTCATCAAACAAAGGGCGCAAACCGGAGAGCCATATTTTCTATACGCAGCATTCAACGCAGTGCATGCGCCATTGATGGTCTCGCAGAAATACTATGACCGGTTCCCGCAGATCAAGGATGATCAGCTGCGCATTTACGCCGCGATGGTAGCGGCGCTCGACGACGCGGTTGGTCGCATCCTCGATGCCGTCGAGAGGTCCGGCCAGTCCGATAACACGCTCATCGTGTTCGCCTCCGACAACGGATGTGCCGCATACCGCCCCGGCCTATGCAGCTGTGAGCCGCTACGGGGCGGAAAGTTGTCTCACTACGAAGGCGGCACACGCGTTCCCTTCATGATGCGCTGGCCGGGACACATACCCTCCGGGCTGGTCTATCGCGAGGTTGTATCTCTGCTGGACGTCCTGCCAACCTCGGTCGCCGTCGCCGGCGGACGGCTGCCCCGCGACCGCATTTACGACGGCGTCGATGTCATGCCTTATCTGACAGGCAACCGAGCCGGGACACCACACGACATGCTGGTCTGGCGCCGCCGACCGCTGGTTTCGATCCGCAAGGGCGATTGGAAGCTGTGGGAATCCGTCAACGATTCTACGGGGCAGTTTGGAGAGTACAAGCTGCTGTTCAATCTGCGTACTGACTTGAACGAGACCACCAATCTGGCGAGCCGCCACCCTGCGAAGGTCAAGGAGCTCGAGACGCTGATCCGGGAATGGGCAAAGCAGATGACGGACCCCCAATGGGCATCGAGGCCACCGATGCAATACCAGGTATGCGGCACGCCTTTTCGGCTGCCGATTTGAAGGTCCCGCGCCAAAGAACGAACGGAGGAGTCATGTTGAATAACGCGGGCGACGGTGCCCCGAAACTTTCCACGAGTCGAGCGATCACCGCGATCTGCCGCTCAGCGCCGATCACACTTGGAATTGGCGTCACGTTGGTCCTGGCCGGTTGCGGCAGCGGCGACGTCTGCGACGACTACTACGACTACTACGACACTAACTGCATGGCTGGCACTGTGGCAGATGAAATCTCCTTCGGGCTCGTCGCTGGCGACTTTAACGGCAGCGGTCGGACGGCGGTCATACAGACGAGCACGATCCGGGGCGGCGACTCTTACATTGCGTACGTGTACGGCAACTATCCGTATGGCACCGGCAGTTACCTGAAGTCGTATCTATCGACTGGACCGGGTACGTTCGCAGCCCCGTCCCTGAGCGGCGCTGGCTACAATCCGCTGTACCTGGCTACCGCCGATCTCAACGGCGATCATCTTCCAGACATCGTGTCCGCCAGTTCCGACGACGGCGCCGTGTCGGTGTTCCTGAACAACAACTCAAGCCCGGGAACCTTCAATTCGCGGCTGGTGCTACCTTCTCCAGGAGCCTCCCAGGTGGCGGTGGCCGATGTCAATGGTGACGGGTTGCAGGACATCATCTCTGCAGATTTCAACGTGTCGCTGTTCGTGCAGACTTCCCCGGGGACATTCTCCTACCCGACCGCGTTATATTCGGGCGGTGCTAACTGGGTCGCCGTAGGTGACCTCAACGGCGACGGCATACCCGATGTGGCTCTAACGGATCGCATTGGCGTGAAGGTCCTGATGCACGTAAGCACTG
>Ga0068858_100000112_pt1 | contig 86034 bp, 71 predicted proteins | sample KBSSwiS12_FD_66589 | JGI IMG/M metagenome (GOLD analysis project Ga0068858, IMG submission 66589) | Switchgrass rhizosphere microbial communities from Kellogg Biological Station, Michigan, USA - KBS Switchgrass S1-2 | ecosystem: Host-associated > Plants > Roots > Rhizosphere > Soil ...
GAAGCGCGCGTCCTGATGATGTCGACCAACAACATCCTGTCGCCCGCCAACGGCAAGCCGATCATCGTGCCGTCGCAGGACATGGTGCTTGGCCTCTATTACCTCTCGATGATGAAGGAGGATGAGCCCGGCCAGGGCATGATGATCTCCGACATGCAGGAGGTCCATCAGGCGCTCGAGGCGGGTGCCGTCACCCTGCACACCAAGATCATCAGCCGCGTTCCGCAGACTGACGAGGAGGGCAACCAGTACCTCAAGCGCTACGAGACCACCCCGGGCCGCATGCTACTCGGCGAGTGTCTCCCGAAGAGCTCGAAGGTGCCGTTCGACACCGTCAACCGCCTCCTCACCAAGAAGGATGTGGGCGACGTGATCGACGAGGTCTATCGCCACACCGGCCAGAAGGAGACCGTGCTGTTCGCTGACGCGATCATGGCATTGGGCTTCAAGCACGCCTTCAAGGCAGGCATCTCGTTCGGCAAGGACGACATGATCATTCCGGACGCCAAGGTTCCGCTGGTCGATGAGACCCGCGCCCTGGTGAAGGACTTCGAGCAGCAATATCAGGACGGTCTGATCACGCAGCAGGAGAAGTACAACAAGGTGATCGACGCCTGGAGCCGTTGCGGCGACCAGGTGGCGAACGCGATGATGGACGAGATCAAGTCGGTGAAGAAGCTGCCCAACGGCCGCGAAGCCCCGATCAACTCGATCTATATGATGGCTCACTCCGGTGCCCGCGGTTCGCAGGCCCAGATCAAGCAGCTCGCCGGCATGCGCGGCCTCATGGCCAAGCCGTCGGGCGAGATCATCGAAACGCCGATCATCTCGAACTTCAAGGAAGGCCTGACCGTCCTCGAATATTTCAACTCAACCCACGGCGCCCGCAAGGGTCTCGCGGATACTGCGTTGAAGACCGCCAACTCGGGCTACCTGACCCGCCGTCTGGTCGATGTGTCGCAGGATTGCGTCATCATCGAGAATGATTGCGGCACCGAGCGTGCGCTTGAAATGCGCGCGATCGTCCAGGGCGGCTCGACCATCGCATCGCTCGGCGAGCGTATCCTGGGCCGCACCACGGCCGAGGACATCATCGATCCCAAGACCAACGAGGTCGTCATCCCGTCGGGCACGCTGCTCGACGAGCCGATGATCACGAAGATCGAGGCGATCGGTACTCAGTCGTGCAAGATCCGCAGCCCGCTGGTCTGCGAGACCAAGATCGGCGTCTGCGGCAAATGCTATGGCCGCGATCTGGCCCGTGGTACGCCTGTCAACATCGGTGAGGCTGTCGGCGTCATCGCCGCTCAGTCGATCGGTGAGCCTGGCACCCAGCTGACGATGCGGACCTTCCACATCGGCGGCGCAGCGCAGCTCAACGAGCAGTCGAACCTCGAGGCGGTTGCCGACGGAACGGTCGAATATCGCGATCTTCGCATCATCATGGATCAGCGCGGCCGCCGCGTCGTGCTGAGCCGTTCGGGCGAACTCGCGATCGTCGACATGGACGGGCGCGAGCGGGCGGTGCACCGTATCCCTTACGGTGCCTATGTCCTGTTCGATGACGGCCATATCGTCTCGAAGGGCGACCGGATGGCGGAATGGGATCCGTTCACCATGCCGGTGATCACCGAGAATCCCGGCATCGTGAAATATGTCGACCTGATCGAGGGCAAGACGCTCACCGAGCAGGCCGATGAAGCGACCGGTATCTCTCAGCGCGTCGTCATCGAATATCGCGCCGGCACCAAGTCGAAGGAGGATCTGCGTCCGCGCCTGACCCTGCTCGACGCGGCGTCGGGTGAAGCCGGCCGTTACATGCTCGCACCGGGCGCAACGCTCTCGGTCGAGGATGGCGCGCAGGTTTCGGGCGGCGACGTGCTGGCACGTGTCTCCCGCGAAGCTGCCAAGACCCGCGACATCACCGGCGGTCTGCCGCGGGTGGCCGAGCTGTTCGAGGCACGCAAGCCGAAGGAGAATGCGATCATCGCAAAGGTCTCGGGCCGTGTCGTGTTCGGCAAGGACTATAAGGCCAAGCGCAAGATCGGCATTCAGCCCGAGGATGGCGGCGAGGTCGTCGAGTATCTGGTGCCGAAGTCGAAGGTCATCGACGTCCAGGAAGGCGATTACGTCAAGCGCGGCGACAATCTGATCGGTGGCTCGCCCGATCCGCACGACATTCTCGAGGTGCTCGGCATCGAGCCGCTCGCTGAATATCTCGTGTCGGAAATCCAGGAGGTCTATCGTCTCCAGGGCGTGAAGATCAACGACAAGCACATCGAGGTGATCGTTCGCCAGATGCTGCAAAAGGTCGAGATCACTGACGGCGGCGACACAACGCTGCTGGCCGGCGAGCAGGTCGATCGCGACGAGATGGACGACATCAACTCGAAGCTCGACAAGAAGCAGAACCGCGCACAGGGCAAGCCTGTCCTGCTCGGCATCACCAAGGCGTCGCTGCAGACCCGCAGCTTCATCTCGGCGGCGTCGTTCCAGGAGACCACCCGCGTCCTCACCGAGGCGGCGGTCCAGGGCAAGCAGGACCAGCTGATCGGGCTGAAGGAAAACGTCATCGTCGGCCGGCTGATCCCGGCAGGCACCGGCGCCGGCATGAACCGGCTTCGGGTTGCGGCTTCCAGCCGCGATGCCGCGCTCCGCGTTCAGCAGCGCCGGCTCGCCGAGGTGGCGCTCGTCGCCCCCAGTTCCGCCGCTGAAGAGCGTGCGGCAGAGCTGGTTCGCGACGTTCGCGACGACACCGGCGGCGACGCCCTCGCCAGCGTGACCCCATCGGGTCATGGCACGGACGAGGATGCCGGCGAGTATCTGAACAACTAAGCGGTTCAGCGCCGTACCGGAGAAAGGCCGCCGCCCGGGCAACCGGGCGGCGGTTTTCTTTTGCGAAGCGCTGATCGGGGCCGGAATCCTCGTCATTGGATCCGCTCGACCCCGGGGCAAATTATTGTTCTGCCTGCGACTATTTCGCGCTAGCATTGGCCTCGCTCCCGGCTGATGCCGATCGAGCAGGTCATGGGCGGGGGGCCATTCGCGATGAATTTTGCTGCGGTCGGCGGCCTTGCAAGTCCGGTGGACGATCCGGTGTTCCAAACGGCTATCGTTGCAACTAGGTCAGGCGAACCGGCCATCATGAACATTGACGCGCTCGATTCCAGCGAGGGTGTGGCAGCGGGCTCTTCAGATTTGTCGCTCGACAGCAGTCATTTCCAGCGCTTGGGTAACATTGTTTCCCTTCTCGGTGGAACAGCGGGTCTGCTCAAGCTCAATATCTCGGCAGTTCAGCGCAGCATATATTATACGGTGGCCGGTAATAGTTACAGCATCTACGGCACAGACGGGGCTTTGAGCGCGAGTCATCTGCTCACAACGGTGACGGCCCCGAACGGTATTTTCAACGCAGTGACCCAAATGGTGCAGATCGCCGGGCACGACCTCTTTTATACCTATTCCGGTACCGCCTACAAAGTGTACGGTACTGACGGGACAACCGGCGGCACACAGTTGCTTGCCAGCACGAGCGGCACGGGCAGCCAGCTTGTTGGCGTGCTGGGGCAGGTCGGCGCCCGCGAGATGTTCCAGACGATCGACAATGGCAGCGTCAAAATCTACGGTACCGATGGCACGTCGGACGCGACTCAATTGCTCGCGACTGGCAGCAGTAACGCCAGCCTGCTCGGCACGATAGGCGCGCGCGACCTGTTTTCCGTGAATGCCGGCGGCGTGCACAAGGTCTATGGCACTGATGGCACCACCGGTGGCACCGAACTGCTGGCGAGCACGAACGGCTCGGGCACCCAGGCAAGCCATCTGCTCGGCGCCGTCGGCGCGCAGCAGCTATTCTACACTGTCGATAGCAGCGGTTACGCCATTTACGCGACGGGTGCAGCGACATCGGGGACCACCCAGCTGCTGGCCACCATCGCCGATACCGGCGCCCCTCTGAACAGTGTCAACCTGTTCGGCGCGGGTGCCGGCTACGAGTATTTCGGCGTCGCCTTTTCGAATTCGGTGTACAAGGTTTACGGTACTGACGGCACGGCTGGCGGCACGACGATACTCACGAGTTTCAGCGGTGGGGGTTCGATCGGGGGGTTCGGCGTTGGCGGTACGCATCACCTCCTCAGCATCAAGGACCAGACCAGCACCCGGCTCTATGGCATCGCCAGCGCTTCCGACGCCGAGCTGCTGGTAACGGTGCCGCTCGACACCGGGAATACGGGACGGACCACTCTTGGGACGCTGGGCCAGATCAGCGGCCTTGATCTGTTCTACACTTACACCCCCGGTGCCTACAGCATTTACAGCACCGACGGGACAACGGCCGGGACAACATTGCTTACCACGTCCAGTGGAGCCGATCTCAGGTTCGTCAACCTCCACGGCCTCGCCGGCACCTACCAGGTCTTCAGCGTTTTGGATCAGGCAACCGGTTTCAAGATCTACGGCACCAACGGCACTGCGCAGACCACGCAATTGCTGGCGACCTTCACCTCCAACGACGTGTTGCTTGGCTCGTTCGGAACCCGCGAGCTTTTCTCCGGCAATGTGAGCGGCATCGTCAAGGTCTTCGGCACCGATGGCACGACCGGCGGGACCGAGATTCTCGCGAGTTCAAACGGCTCCGGTACACAGTCGACCACTTTGCTTGGCACGGCCGGGTCGCGGCAGCTATTCGATATTCTCGATAGCAGCGGCTACAAAATCTACGGCACTGATGGCACCTCGAGCACCACCCAGTTGCTGACGACCGTCGCCGCCGGCAGCACAATCAGTGTCAGACAGCTCAGCGCGATCGGAACCCATGATCTGTTTGTCACTTTTTCCGGCGGCGTTTACAGCGTCGTTGGGAGCGACGGCACGACCGGCGGGACGCAGTTAATTGCCAGTTCGAACGGCGCGGGCAATCAGAGCGTCAATGCGCTAGGGCAAATCGGTACCCGCGAACTCTTCTACATAGCCGATAGCGGCGGCTATCATCTTTACGGAACAGACGGCACATCGGGCAATACGCAGGAGTTGATAGCCCCGGTGACGTCGACTGGCGGCTCTACCCTCCAGACGCTGTTCGCGACCGGAAATCGGGAGCTCTTCTGGACCTTCTCCGGCGGCGTGTACAAAGTCTATAGCACTGACGGCACGGCCGCCGGCACCCAGCTCCTCGCCAGCCCCAGCGACGCCAATGGCCGCTTCGTTACGTCGTTCGGCCACGCCGGCACGCACCAGATGTTCGAGATCGTCGATGGCACCGGCTACAAGATCTACGCTACCGATGGCACCGTGGACACCACCCAGTTGCTGGCAACCGCAACCTCCAACGCCATAATACTCGCCGTGATCGGCGCGCGCACCATGTTCGCCGCTAATCCTGACGGCGTGTACAAGGTTTACAGTACCGATGGCACCACCGGCGGCACGATGCTGCTCGCCAGTGCGGACAGCGCCGCTACCCAGACACCCGTCCTGATCGGCAAGGCCGGTACACACCAGGTTTTCTCTATCGTCGATAGCAGCGGTTTTAAAATCTACAGCACTGACGGCACATCGGCCACGACGCAGCTTCTGACCACGGCCAGCCTGAGCGGCACGCCGAGCCTTGCACAGACAATGAATGTGAACGACACGCTCATTTTTTCCGTCGCGTCGGCGGGCAATTCCCTCACCTTCTCCACTGACGGCACAGCGGCCGGCACGCACCTGGAGACCAGCTCGAGCTATTCGCGGCTGTCCATCTTTGCGCACGATGCAGGTTCTCCGTACCAGATCGATATCAATGAGAATGTCGCGCCTGTCGTCGACATAGACGCAACTATCACGCCGGGCGCATCGAACCTGGTGTTCAGCCTTTCGGGCAATGATGCGGCGCTGTTCAATATCGATTCCGCAAGCGGGATCATCACCTTCAAGAGCGCGCCGGATTTCGAAAACCCCGCCGATGCCGACCACAATAATATCTACAACCTCATCGCCTCGGCCAGCAGCGGCGGCGTTTTGACGAGTCAGACCCTGTCGGTCCGGGTCACCGATGTGAACGAGGCACCCAGGATCGTTTCCAACGGCGGCGGAGATACCGCCGCGCTGACGCTCAATGAAAACGGCCTCATCGCAACCACCCTGCTGGCCAGTGATCCCGATGCCGGCGCGCATGTCACCTACAGCATCTCGGGCGGCGCCGACGCCGCGCTCTTCCATATCGACGCCACGACCGGGCTTCTCGGCTTCACCGCTGCGCCAGATTTCGAACACCCTGCCGATACCAATGCGGACAATATCTACAATCTGATCGTCACCGCCAGCGATGGCAGCCTTGCCGACAGCCAGGCGCTTGCCATCGCCGTCGCGGATGTGCCCGACAGCTATGTCGGCACCAATGGAGACGATTCCTTTCAAGCAACGAACGCCTATGACTGGACCATGTCAGGCCTGGACGGCAATGACACGCTCATCGGCAATGCCGGCCGCGACAGCCTGTACGGTGGCAACGGCAATGACAGCCTCGATGGCAGCACCAACGCCGATCTGCTCTTTGGCTGTCTTGGAAATGATCTGTATCATGTCGACCGCGCGGACGATCTGGTGTTCGAGAATGCGGGCGAGGGCACCGACACGATCATCACGACGGCGGGCTATTATCTCTATGCGAACATCGAGAACCTGACGCTTGCCGCAGGCGCTGGTGACATCTTCGGCGTCGGCAACGAGCTGGCGAATGTCATCACCGGCAATGAAGGATCAAACCTGCTGATCGCGGGCGCGGGCGACGATACGGTGCATGGCGGCGTGGGTGTGGATTCGCTGTTCGGTCAGGACGGCGCTGATCATCTCTTCGGTGATGCGGGCATCGACTATCTGGTCGGTGGTATCGGCGACGATGTGCTCGACGGCGGTACCGAGGCCGATGCGCTGTACGGCGAGGATGGCAACGACACGCTCTATGGCGGCACGGACTTCCAGACCGACATTCTCGTGGGTGGCAATGGCAACGACGTGCTGCACGGCGATTCAGGGCTTGGCGATTACGACCTGATGGACGGCGGTGCTGGCGACGACATCTATTATGTCGACACGCCCGCCGATCTGACCTTCGAGGCGGTCGGCGGCGGCACGGATACGGTTTACGCGAGCATCTCTGGTGCGGGCTATTATCTCTACGCCAATGTCGAGAACCTCGTGCTGCTCGGCACCACCCCGTACGGTGTCGGCAACGAGCTCGACAATCATCTGACCGGCAACAACGCCGCCAATTATCTGCTCGGCGGTGCCGGCAACGACGTGCTTAACGGCAAGGGCGGCAATGATGTGCTCTTTGGCGAAAGCGGTGCCGACACCTTCGTGTTCGAGCCCGGCACCGGCGGCGACGTCATCGGCGACTTTGTCGCCGGCACCGACAAGATCGATCTTTCGGCCTTCGGTTTCGCCAGCTTTGCCCAAGTGCAGGCCGCGATGGGGCAGAACGGCGGCGACAGCTTCATCAACTTGGGGAGCGGCGATTTCGTCGTGATGAATGGCGTCGCGATGGCCTCCCTGCATGCGGGCGACTTCATCCTGACGGCCGGCACCAGCTCCAGCATCCCAGGCTTGCAAACCGGCACGGAGTCGCACGGCCGCATGGCCCCGGGCTACGACCATGCCGGAGCTGACGATCTTTTCTTGACCGGCAACGGCGCTTCGACAATTCCCTGGGCGACCGCAGCCATGTCGAATATTGGTTTGATGTCCGTCTTCTAGGAGCGTGGGCGCAGCCGGGAATGGCGGCGCGCATCGGCCCTGGATCGACTCGAAAAGGCCGCCGCCCGAGCGATCGGGCGGCGGCTTTTTCTTACCTTGATACTGATCGGTCGTCAGGCGGCGGACATCCCTCGCCCACGCCGCCGACGGTCAGCGGCTTATTTCGCCTTGAAGGTAACGCCCTTTGCAGCCCACTGGTCCTGGGTCAGGCACTGGCGCTTCGGTACGATGGAGCCGGTAACGAGAGGCTCGCCGGTCACAGTCGCAGACAGGCAATATTTGCGCGCGGGCTGGCTGTCGGCCTGTGCGGTCTCGTTGCTGTTGGCGGGCTTTTCATTGGCAAAGGCGGGAACCGCACTCGCCGCGAGCATCGCACCAAAAGCGATTGCGAGCGTGGGGCGGATCAGCATCGAACGGTCAGACATTTCATATTCTCCAGAGCTGGAACATTAACAGGCGGGAATTGCTACCCGCAGTTCCAGTACTGCATTACCCGTGCCAAACACTCTCGTGACCGAATATCAATGACTTAGATTTTTCACCCCTTCGCGCCGCCCGTACAATTGGGGAATTGCGCCAACATCAGGTGCGGAAAGCCAAGCGACCACTCAACCGATTTGTCCGGTTGCGAACATTGCCTGTCCGCTTTCGTACGCGGCGAGCCACCTACATCGCCACGATGCGATTGCCGATCCGCTCGGCCTCCGCTGCGTCGTGAGTCACCATCAGGATCGGCAGCTTGCGGACGTCGCGGATATGCTCGATCGCCTGCATCACTTCCTCGCGCCGCGCCCGATCGAGCGACGAGAGCGGCTCGTCGAGCAGCAGGAAGCGCGGATTGCTGAGCAGCGCCCGCCCGATCGCCACCCGTCGCGCCTCGCCGCCCGACAGGCTGCGCGGCCAGCGATCGAGCAGGTGATCGATGCCGAGAAAGCCGATCGAATCCCCCAGCACAGCGCCTTTGGCCGCACCATAAAGCAGATTGGCGCCAACCCTCAGATGCGGAAACAGCCGCGGCTCCTGGAAGACATAGCCAGCGCGGCGGCGCTCGGGCGCGACATCCACGCCCGCTGCCGCATCGAACAGCGTTTCGCCGTCGACGCGAACATGGCCGCTATCCGGCGCCAGCAATCCAGCGACCATGTTCAGCACGCTTGTCTTGCCCACGCCCGACGGCCCGAACAGCACTGTCGCGCGCCCATTCTCGTCGGCGCCGCCCGCGAATGCCGCCGCGATCTCGACCTCCCCGAGCCGCTTCGAGAGCATCACGTCAAAGGACATGCAGCCCCCGCCCCGCCCGCCGCGCCAGCAACTCCGAAGCCACCAGCGCGGCCAGCGACAAGGCAACCGAGATGGCGGACAGCCGCCACACCATCGCATCGCCATCCGGCTGCTGCAGTGCTGAATAGATGGCGAGCGGCAGCGTCTGGGTCTGCCCCGGCACATTGGAGACGAAGGTGATGGTCGCGCCGAATTCGCCGATCGACCTAGCGAAACCGAGCACTGCTCCCGCCAGCACGCCTGGCACGCTCAGCGGCAAGGTAATCGTCCAGAACACCCTCGCCGGGCCCGCCCCGAGCGTCCGCGCCGCGCCCTCGAGACGGCGGTCCACCGCCTCGATCGACAGGCGCATCGCGCGGACCATGAGCGGCAGCGCCATAACCCCCGCCGCGATCGCCGCACCGGTCCAACGGAACAGCACCGACACGCCGAACCAGCCCATCAGCCAGCTACCGATCGGCCCGCGCGGCCCAAAGGCGATCAGCAGCAGCCAGCCGGTCACCACCGGCGGCACGACCAAGGGCAGGTGCACCAGCGCATCGACCAGCAACTTCCCCGGAAACCGCGCCCGGGCGAGCAGCCAGGCAAGCGCAAAGGCGATCGGCAGGGTGACTATCATCGCCACCGCGCCGACCTTCAGCGACAGCAAAATGATGGTCCATTCGTCAGGGGTGAGCATCGAAGGCCCTGCCCAACACGCAACCGTCACCCCGGACTTGTTTGGACAGCACATCTTCCCAGCCAATACTTCCCCTTCCCCGGCGAAGGCCGGGGTCCAGTTGGGGGACGCCGGCGGTCGGGCGTTGCGCATGGTCACGACAGCCTTCCCAACTGGACCCCGGCCTCCGCCGGGGAAGCTTGGAAGGAGGGATAGGGATACTGATCACCGCCCCGAAAACCCGAACCGCGCGAAGATCGCCCTGCCCTCGCGCGACACCAGAAAACGCCGAAACGCCTCGCCCTCCGCATTGGTCGAGGCCGTCAGGCGCGCCACCGGATAGGCGATCGGCGGATAGCTCCCCGCCGGAAACACCCCGGCGATCCGCACCTTGCCCGAAGCCCTGGCATCCGTCGCATAGACGATCCCGAGCGGTGCCGCCCCGCGCTCGACCAGCGCCAGCGCCGCGCGGACATTCTCCGCCCGCACGACATGCGGCGCCACCGCATCCCATACGCCGAGCTTCACCAGGGCCGCCTTGCCATATTTGCCGGCAGGCACGCTCTCGGTATCCGCCATCGCCAGCGGCCCCGCACCCAGCACCCGCGTCAGCGGCCCGGGCCTGAGCGGAATCCGCACATGGCTCCCCGCCGGCGCAACCACTACCAGCCGGTTGCCGAGAAAGGTCACGCGGCTCGCCGGTACGATCAGCCCCTTGGCGGCAAGCGCATCCATCCATTCTTCATCAGCCGAGACGAACAGATCAGCCCCCGCCCCCGCCTCGACCTGCCGCGCCAGCGCCGAAGATGCGGCGAACGAGATCACCGGCCTGGGATGCCCCTTCCTCGCCCAGGCATCAGCGGCGGCTGTCATCGATTCCTGCAGGCTCGCCGCGGCAAGCACCAGCGGCGGCCGCGCGGGCGCGGCCACGACCGGCCCGGCAAAGGCCAGCAGCAACAGCATCAGTGCGCGAAGCACCCGTCCGATCATCTCAAGCCCTCTGGCGGTTTGCGCCTCTATACCCTAGCGCGGCGGGCGCGCCATCGGCCGGGGGTCTCGTGTGAAGAAATGGATTGTTTCCCTCGCCGGGATGGCGTCGTGTGCCGCCGCTCAGCCGGCGCGCGCCGAAGACGGGAAGCTCACCCTCGATGCGGTAATCCGTATCCGCGGCGAGGCGATCGACAATCAGTTCCGGCCCGGCGCGGTGGACAGCGATGCCGCGCTGTTCTTCCGCAGCGGCCTGTTCGCTGAATATAGCACCGGCCCGCTCCGAATCGCCGCCGAAATCCAGGATTCGCGCGTCTATTTCGAGCGCCGCCACGGAACGATCAGCAGCAATGAAGTCGACGCGCTCGAACCGATCCAGGCCTATGTCGCGGTCAGGCTCTCGCCGCGCACCACGCTGCAGCTCGGCCGCTTCACCACGGATCTGGGCTCGCGCCGCCTCGTCGCCCGGCCGGTGTGGCGCAACACATCGACCAGCTTCACCGGCGCGCGCTTCGACTGGAAATCCACAGCCGGCGACAAGTTCACCGCTTTCTGGACGATGCCGCAGACCAAGCTCCCCGAAGATGCTGACGGAGTGCATGACAACAGTTTCGCGCTGAACCGCGAACGCAGCGCGCGTCAGTTCTTCGGCGCGATCGCGACAAGGGCAAATGTGCTGGGCGGCACCGCTGAAGCCTACAGCTTCCGCCTGATCGAAAGCGACGCCCCCGGCTTTGCAACCCGCAACCGACGGCTGCTGACATCGGGCCTTCGCATCACGCGCGCGCCCAAGGCGGGCAGGATCGACTATGAACTCGAGGGCAGCTGGCAGACCGGCACCACCCGGCTCAGCAGCGCCGCGAGCGATCTGGTCGACCACCGTGTTTCGGCATGGCTCGTCCACGGGACGATCGGCAAGACCTTCGCAGGCGGCTGGGCACCACGCCTCTCGCTCAATGCCGATTATGCCAGCGGCGACACCGCCGCACCCGATTACGGTCGCTTCGACACGCTGTTCGGCGACACCGTCTTCGAGTTCGGCCCGCCCGATCTCTATAGCGCGGTGACGCGATCCAACCTCGTCAGCGCCGACCTCCGCGTCGAGGCGAAGCCGGGCAAGCGCACCGAGCTCATGGCCTCGGTCCGCCCATTATGGCTGGTCAGCGCAACCGACAGCTTCGCCAACACCGGCGTGCGCGATCCTGCGGGGAATGCGGGCCACTATGCCGGAACCCAGCTCGACACCCGTATCCGCTACTGGCTCCGCCCCGACCGCATCCGCCTGAGCGCGGGCATGGCGACCCTCTTCAAGGGCCGCTTCCTCCACACCGCCGCCAATGCCCCCGCAACAGGCGACACCCATTACGGCTTCCTCGAGACGACCCTGAGTTTCTGAGTCTCTCAAGCCCCGCCCCTTCAGGGGAGAGGCAAGGCTTTTCAAACCTTCACCCGCCCCGTCCGCGCCAGTTTCCCCCAGCCAACCCTCGGCCCGCGCAGCGCCTGGGCGATCGCCTTCAGCACCACATAATACATCACCTGGCGGTAGCCGATCCGCTGCGGGATCAGCAGCCACAACAGCCGCCAATTCTCCCGCCGCTCCAGCGCAAAGGCGACGACGGCCGCAAGCAGGTCGATCGCGGTAAACACCAGCCAGTAGATCAGCATCAGCTCGACATCATGCTGGGTCTGCGCCCAGCCATGCGCCTGTACCGCGATCCAGGTCATCACGAAGCTCACGATCAACGCTGTGTCGATGATCGGCGAGATCGCCGCCAGCACGATCTGGAACACGATCGCCTGCGGCAGCCCGACCCGCGCCAGCCCCGCCGGCTTGCCCGTCGCCATCACCGCGCGGTGCTTCCACAGGCATTGCAGGGTGCCATAAGCCCAGCGGAACCGCTGCTTGGCGAGGCCGGCAAAGCTCTCCGGCGATTCAGTCCAGGCCACCGCATATTGATCATAATGGACCCGCCACCCGGCGCGCTGGATCGCGATCGTCAGATCCTGGTCCTCGGCCAGCGTATCGTCGGGATAGCCGCCGACGCTCTCGATCGCGGCCAGCCGCCACGCGCCGACCGCGCCCGGCACCACCGTCATCGCGTTCAGCCGCGCCAGCGCGCGCCGTTCGAGATTCTGCGCGGTGATATATTCAAGCGCCTGCCACCGGGTGACGAGGTTCACCCGGTTGCCGACCTTCGCATTACCCGCCACCGCCCCCAGCGACGGATCGACGAACCACCGCGCCAGCCGCGCGATCGTCGCCGGCTCGAACTGCGTATCGGCATCGAGCGCAACCACGATCTCCCCGGTCGCCAGTTTAAGCCCCTCGTTGAGCGCCCGCGCCTTGCCGCCATTTTCCAGCGTCAGCAGCCGCACCCGCGGATCGTCCGCAAAGGCCTCGCGCACCAGTTCGCTGGTCCGGTCGCTCGAGCCGTCATCGATCACGATCACCTCGATCCGCACATCGGTGCTGGCGAGCACGCCGTGCACCGCGCGGACGATCACCGTCTCCTCGTTGAACGCCGGGATCATCACCGTCACGAACCGCGTCGGGTCGATTGGCGGGAAGATCGTCCGCCCCTCGCGCCGCGCCTGGATCAGCGCCAGCGCCGAGAGGATGATGGCCCGCGCAATGCCGATGGTGATCGCGAACAGGAAGATCCAGCCAAGGGCGGTGATGATCGCACCGAGCGCGCCGAAGATGAACAGGTCGGCCTCGGCCGCTGCCTGGTCGCTCGCCGAGATCGGCGGCATCGCGACGTCGCGCGGAATGCCCGCCAGCGTCGACACCGGCACGAAACTATACCCTTTCGCGCGCAACTGATCGATGATCTGCGGCAGCGCCTCGACCGTCTCGGCGCGGTTGCCGCCGGCATCATGGAGCAGCACGATATTGCCGCTCCGTTCCGGGTTCGAGGCAAGCACGCCGGAGATTGTCCCGTCGATGATCGCCTGCACCCCCGGCCGCTTCCAGTCGCCCGGATCGACGTGCAGCCCAACCGAGATATAGCCGCGATTCTGCGCCTGGAGCGCCGGCTCGATTTCGTCCGCCGTGGTCGGCTCGGCGTCTCCGAAATAGGGCGCGCGGAACAGTCGGAGTGATCGCCTGGTAAAGGCCTGGAACAGCCGCTGCGTTGTATTGAGCTGGAACGCGGTCTCGGCATCCGAGGCGCCGGCCAGATTGGGATGGGTATAGGTGTGGCTGCCCACCTCATGCCCCTCGCGCACCATGCGTTCGAGCAGGGGCCGCTGCGTCAGTGCATTCTCGCCGACGATGAAGAAAGTCGCCGGCACGTTTTCGCGCTTGAGGATATCGAGGATGCGCGGCGTCCAGGTCGGATCGGGGCCGTCGTCAAAGGTCAGCGCGACCATCCCCGGCTTGTAGCCATAGCGTGAGACGACATAGGGCGTGGGCAATCGGGTGAAATCGACATTGGTGATCAGCCCGTTTTTCCCTGTCACCGCATTTCGCGCGCCAGCAACCGGCACCGCCGTGATCTTCAGGATCTCGCCGCCCTTCTCGATATCGACATCGGTGCCTTCGGGTATTGCGTTGATCACGGAGGACGGCGGCAGCGTGCGGTGCGATCGCCCGAAGATGTTCCACAGGCCCGGATCCTCGGAGCCGAGCCGCCAGAGCGCAACGCCATTCACCCCGGCGCGGGTGAGGAACTTCATCTGATTATAGGCGGAAGCCGCATCGAGCAGCCAGACCTCGTGGCGGACACCGCCATCCTCATAGGCGAAGCTGCTATTGCCGCTGGCGCGATCGAACACCGGCACGGTGCCCGAATCCCGCGCGGCCTGCCACGCCTCGTCTACCGCAAGCGACTCGCCGCCCTCCTTGCCGAACCAGTCATAACCGTAGTTGCCGACCGCGACGACGATCTTGTCGCGCGGCACACCGCGGATGGCGGTCGCCACCGCCTGCTCGAACCACAATTGCGATGCGATCGGCCCGGGCGGCCCGCCCAGCTCATGCTCGTCATAGGCCATCAGGAACACCCGATCGACGATCGCGGCAAAGGCCTTGATGTCCCAGCCCGAATCCGCCCCGACCGGCACTGCGATCGCGACGATCCAGCCATGCCGGCCGAACCGCGCCTTGGCCTCGCGCAGGAAGGTCCGATAATCGACCTGAGCTGACGGCTGCAGTTCCTCGAAATCGAAAAAGACGCCGCCGGCCGCGTTCGCCTGGAGGAACGGCTCGAGCCGATCCAGCAACGACCGGCGCAGCGCCGGTGAGTGAAGCACGATCGCCAGGTTCGGCGCGTCCCAATTGCTGTTGAGGGCGTTCTGCACCATCGGCAGCAGCAAGGGCCGGTGCGGCGATCGGTTGATGATCGCCTTGCCCGCGGGGTCCTTGAAGATCGTGATCGTGTGGTTCTGCCCCGTGATCGAGACCCAGCCGGGGATCAGCCAGTCGAGCTCGCCGATATTGCGCCGGAGCGAGCCGGTGCTCGATTCGTCCCAGGGCGCATGGAAGCCGATCGCCAGCGGCGCATTCTCGCGCACGCCGCGGGGCGGTGCCCCGGTGAGCAGCCGGGCGGTGCGCAGAAACTCGCGCCGCGTCTGTTTGAGGATCGGCTCATGCGGCGGCGGCAATTTGACGAGCGCGGGATGCTCGGCATCGACCGGCAGCAGGGGCGGGCTCGGCACCGCCCCGATCGACACCGCAAGCGCGGCGAACGAGAGCAGGGCAAGAACGATAAACGCCCCCACCGCAAAACCGAACCGCCGTCGCCTTCTTCCGGACGCGTCATAGAAAATCGGGGCGAGGCTCATGCGGGCTGCGATATCCTTGTGATGTGGCGGGAACGCTACCATAGGCCCGCCGCGGCCGCATAGGGTGGGTACATGACAAATACGTCATTCAGCGGGTCGGGGCGCGAAAGACGCCGATCAACTATTACGAAATACCGCGATTGACAGTGATCGAACCGGTTTCGATAACCCGCTTCGACTCCTTGCTGAACGCGGGGGCCGGGGGGGACATCGATGCGGCGGGCAATTTTCATTGCGCTTTTGGTGTGGTCAGGTGCGGCACACGCCCAGGCGATCAAGTCCGAACCGCCCGTTCGCCATTTCACGCCCGAGGAAATCGCCAGGATTCCGATGCCCGAGCTCGCTTTCGTCGAAGCCCCGGCAGATGTGCAGACCTACGACAAATATTTCTTCTTCCACCGCGACAATACGAGCTTCGATGAAGCCTATGCCGACATCAAGGAGTGCGATGCACTGGCGAGCGGCATTCGCTATTATGCGGGCCAGAACAATTATTACGGACAATATGGCCTGGGCGGTGCGATCGGCGGCGCCATCGGGAACGCGATCGCCGATGCGATTTTCGGATCGGCTGAGCGCCGCAAGATCCACCGGGCCAATGTCCGAAACTGCATGTCGTACAAGGAATATCAGCGCTACGGCATAAGCGAGCAGCTCTGGAAGGCGTTCAACTTCCAGGAAGGCAATGGCCGCAAAAAGGATGAGGAGCGCGAGGCTGACCTGCTGCAACAGGCCAAAGTCGCCGCCGGGCCGAAACCGCAATACAAGGTGCTCGAACCATGAAGATTCCAGCACTGCTGATTGCGGGACTTCTCCTCCTCGGCGCGCAGGCGTGGCCGGCGCGTGCTCAGTCGATCGAGGAGAAGCAGATCACCGCCGGCAAGTTCAGCGTCGATCCCGCGAGCGGCTATATCTTCAGCCACGGACCCTTTCGGCAGATGGGCATGTTCCTCAAGGTCCCCGATCAGGACGATCTCGATGCCTATAAGAAGGATTGGGACGCAGCCTTCGCCAAGGCCAAAGCCAAATATCCCAAGCAGCTCGCCTCCTGGGAGGCCGAGAAAAAGGCCTCCGCAACGACGGGTGCCAAGATAGGCGACAAGCCGGTCGAACCGACGCCGGAGAGTTTTTCCATCGGCGACATCGAAACGCGTTATACAATATCCTTCGGGCCACAATATGTATTCAGCAAGGACACTGCAAACAACTACTATAGCTATATGACGAAGGTTAAGCCGGGCACCTATATTTATTATGGCCCGATCATGTTCGATGTGAATGCAGGCTATCTCGGCACCTGTTATTGCATGGGTACCGTGAAGTTCGAGGTAAAGCCGGGCATCATTACCGATCTCGGCAATTTCCTGATGGCCGGGTCTTTCCAGACCCCGGTCAATCCGCCGACCCCCGGGGTAAGCTTTACGCCCCAGGGGACCTTTCTCACCATCGGCAAGCAGAAGGTCGAGGTCGGCAAATTCGAATGGGGATTGCCCGCATCGCTCAAGTCTTTTCCATCGGCTCAGGCTGATTTTCACGCGGCGGGCAAGATGAACAATTATTACGGCATCTCGATCGCGCGCATGCCCGCGATCCCCGGGATTCTGGGGTATCAGCGCGACAAGGTGATTGATCTCAAAGCGGCACCGGCCACCGGAGCTGTTGCCCAGCCCTGACGGGATAGGTCGGAGCGGCATTGGGCGCCGGGCATGCCTGTCGGACGCTACGGGCCAGGCAATCGCGCCGAGTTTTAGGGGCGGTCACGCCGTGCTGCCTACCGCCCATTGCACGCCAAATCTGTCCGTGAAATTCCCGTAATGGCTACCCCAATGCTGCTTCGCGAAAGCAACGGTAACCCGCCCGCCCGCCGATAGCCTGTCGAAAAGCCCTTCCGCCTCAGCCACATCCCCAACCTCGATCAGGATCGCGCACCCTTTCATCGGTTCCGAATCCGCGCCGTCGCCCGCAAACAGGCGAAGCCCTGGCCCTTCGAAAACCGCGTGCAGCACCTTGTCCCGCCACGCGCCGCCATCGCGCTCGCCCACCGGCGTGCCGGCATATCGGCGAAGCTCGATGATCTTCCCAAGGCCGCACTCGGCGTAGAATGCCAGCGCGCTCTCGGCGTCACCCCGGAAATAGAGATGAGGGGTAAATCGCATGGGAGAAGTCACGCAAGGCCTCCGCTCGCCGGCGCTCCGCTGACAAGCGAAGCTCAAAACCCGACCACCACGTCTCCCCTAGCAGCTTCCCCCGCCACCCTCGATTCCAATCGCAACCGGATCGAGCCGTCCGGGACAGCGCCCAAACGACTTCGGCCCTTCACGCACAAAAAAAGGGGCGGCATCGCTGCCGCCCCTTCCCTTGCCCTGAGGCCGCGCGATCAGAAGCGGTAGCCGAAGCCAACCAGGCCCTGGTGACGCTGCAGGCTGGTGCCCGTGCCCAGCGAATTCTCCACGCTGTAATGCGTGTAGACATACTCGATCTTGGCATAGGTATGCGCCGAGATGGTCATCTCGTAGCCAGCACCGAGATGCCAGCCATCCGCATTGTCGCTGGCCGAGACGTTGTTCGCCGGATGCGCGCTGTCGGTGAACGACGCGGTCACGCGGCCATTGGTGTAACCGCCCTTTGCGTAGAGCAGGCCACCAGCGACGACGCCGCCAGCGCGCGCGCCGACGGTGATGTTGCGGCCGGCCTTGATGCACGCAGTCTGCGTACCGGACAGAGCGACGCAATCCTTGGTGGTCGCGCCTTCGATGCCGGCATAGGCGCCGATCACAAAGCCCGACTTGGTTGCGTAGTCATAGCCGAGCTCGGTGCCATAGACGAAGCCGACCTTGGATTCGCTGACGCCGGAGTCCTTCAGCACGACGTCGTCAACGCCGGCGCGTGCCTCGATGCGGGCGCCGCCCTTGAAGCCGGACGAGTCGTCCTGCGCCATGGCGGGCGTGGCGATCACGAGAGCTGCGACCGAGGCGAAAAGAAGCTTGGTATTCACGATTATTTTCCTCACGAACAGGCCGCTTCGAATGGCGGCGGGAGGTGCGATGTAGCGAGAAACGCTAGCGTAACAATAAAAGACCGCTTGATATGTGTTTGAATCGCACCGCTTTGCACGGGCGTGTTGCAACGCAGCAACAGTGTCGCACTGCAGCACAGGCGGGGCCCGCGCGTGCAAGACTTCGGCGACGAAAAATCGACAAGCCTGTTTCGCCCGCACTCAATTCTAATCGAACCGAATCGAGTCATTCAGCGACGATGGGCGGACGTGCTTCTTTTAAAGCCCATAATGCCACGACGTTGAATCGCGCCTCCGCGGTTCCGGCGCGCGCCTCCGCTGTTATGCCCGCTGTTCTCCGCTGTTATTCCGGAACAGCAAAACCGGGAGTAACTGCCCTGATTTCGCCCCGGAATTTCGGCGCGAAACGCCAACATAACAGCGGAGAAAATAAAAAAGCCGCCGGAACAGCGGATATCAGCGGAACGCCGCGGCAAAGCCGCGTCGTCGGACGACACCGCCGGGAGCAGGCCCGGCCGGTCGCCGGCCGGCATTCGGCTGATCCTCGCCCAGTTCTCGGATCGCTTACGCGATCCGCTCGCTGGTCTCGGGCCTCATGCTCATGCGTCGTCGCCCATCCTTAGCGCCGCAATAAACGCCTCCTGCGGAATGCTCACCGAACCATATTCCCGCATCCGCTTCTTGCCCTCTTTCTGCTTGTCGAGGAGCTTGCGCTTGCGGCTGGCATCGCCACCGTAACACTTCGCGGTCACGTCCTTGCGCATCGCCGCGATCGTCTCGCGCGCGATCACCTTGCCGCCGATCGCGGCCTGGATCGGGATCTTGAACAGATGCCGCGGGATCAAATCCTTGAGCCGCTCGCACATGCCCCGGCCCCGCGCCTCGGCGGTGCCGCGGTGCACGATCATGCTCAGCGCATCGACCGGCTCGTTGTTGACCAGGATGCCCATCTTGACGAGGTCGCCCTCGCGGTAGCCGATCTGGTGATAGTCGAAGCTCGCATAGCCCCGGCTGATGCTCTTCAGCCGGTCGTAGAAATCGAACACCACTTCGTTGAGCGGCAGCTCATAGGTTACCTGGGCACGTCCGCCGACATAGGTCAGGTTCTTCTGGATGCCGCGCCGGTCCTGGCAGAGCTTCAGGATCGAGCCGAGATATTCGTCCGGGCAATAGATCACTGCCTCGATCCACGGCTCGGCGATGCTGGCGATCCGGCTCGGATCGGGCATGTCGGCCGGGTTGTGCAGCTCGATATGCCCGCCGCCATGCGTCAGCTCGATCTGATAGACGACCGAGGGCGCGGTGGTGATCAGGTCGAGATCATATTCGCGGGTCAGCCGCTCCTGGATGATCTCGAGATGCAGCAGGCCGAGAAAGCCACAGCGGAAGCCGAAGCCAAGCGCAGCACTCGTCTCCATCTCGAAGCTGAAGCTCGCATCGTTGAGCCGAAGCTTGGAGATGCTCTCGCGCAATTTCTCAAAGTCGTTGGCATCGACCGGGAACAGCCCGCAGAACACCACCGGCTGCACTTCCTTGAAGCCCGGCAGCGGCTCGGCCGCCGGCCGCTTCGCGTCGGTGATCGTATCGCCGACCCGGGTCTGCGCGACTTCCTTGATCTGCGCGGTGATGAAGCCGATCTCGCCGACGCTGAGTTCGCCGAGCTGCTCGATCTTGGGGCGGAAACAGCCGACCCGGTCGACCAGGTGCAGCGTGCCGGTCTGCATGAACTTGATCTGCTGGCCCTTTTTCAGGACGCCCGCCATCACCCGGATCAGGATGACCACGCCGAGATAAGGGTCATACCAGCTGTCGATCAGCATCGCCTTCAGCGGCGCGTCGATATCGCCCTTGGGCGGCGGGATGCGGGTGACGACCGCTTCGAGCACTTCCTGGATGCCGATGCCGGATTTCGCCGAGGTCAGCACCGCGTTCGAGGCATCGAGGCCGATGATCTCCTCGATCTCGGCCTTCACCTTCTCGACATCGGCAGCGGGCAGGTCGATCTTGTTGATGACGGGCACGATCTCGTGATCATGCTCGATCGACTGATAGACGTTCGCCAGCGTCTGCGCCTCGACTCCCTGCGCCGCATCGACCACCAGCAGCGCGCCCTCGCAGGCGGCAAGGCTGCGGCTCACCTCATAGGCGAAGTCGACATGGCCCGGCGTGTCCATCAGGTTGAGCTCGTAATCGAGCCCGTCATGCGCCTTGTAGCGCAGGCGCACGGTCTGCGCCTTGATGGTGATGCCGCGCTCGCGCTCGATATCCATATTGTCGAGCACCTGCTCGGACATTTCGCGGTCGCTCAAGCCCCCGGTCGCCTGGATCAGGCGATCGGCGAGCGTCGACTTGCCATGGTCGATATGCGCGATGATGGAGAAGTTGCGGATTCTGGAAAGATCGGTCGACATGATCGGCGCGCGTTAGCAGGCGAGAGCCCGGATGCGAAGGGGCATGCGAAGGGGCTCCAGGACAATCGGGTGAAGGGGATTCCAGGCGATGTCGCGGCCATTCGCCCAGGTGAAGGGTTCGCGCAGAGGCGCAGAGGCGCGGAGGACCAGGAACAAGATATTAAAATGTCATCAGGATCGGCGGGAATCGATCGTGGCGGGCCAGTGATGACATCACCTCTGCGCCTCTGCGCCTCTGCGCCTCTGCGCCTCTGCGCCTCTGCGCCTCTGCGCGAACCCTCTTTTCCTCATTCACCCGAGTAGCCTGGAAGTGGCTCATTTCCACGCATCCGTCGCATTTTCGTCGCTGAGGCATGCAGAATACATCCGAAAATGGCGGAAATCGCCTACCCCCGCATCCGTGGCTGTAGTAAAAGCGTATGTCACGGTGCCGACGGGGGTCGCAGCCACGCACCGTATGGCTGAGCGCGACCGCCGGCATAGGCCGGGTTCGCGTTTGCTGTCGCTTCGCCTTTTGCGAAGCCAATGGAGGGAGATGTTTCTCGTGAAGATGCTTTTGTCCGCCGCCGCGCTCTGCGCGCTCGTCGCCGCCACCCCGGCCCTCGCCAAGGAGGATCGCGGGTCTTCCGCCTATCAGGTGCAGAAGAATGGCGAGCTCAACATCCCGCACTGCCGGCACCGCATCGGCACCATCGCGATCGTCGAGCCCGACAATCAATGGTGGCGTGAATATAATCTCGGCAGCCCCGAGGCGATCATCAAGATCTTCGTCCAGAAGTCCGGCTGCTTCGGCCTCGTCAATCGCGGCCGTTCGATGGCCAGCCGCAACATGGAACGCGCCATGGCGGATTCGGGCGAGCTCCAGGATGGTTCGAACCTCGGCAAGGGCCAGGTGAAGGCCGCCGATTACTTCCTCCAGCCCGATATCGTCACCGCCAATGCCCATTCCGGCGGCGGCGGCGGCGGCGCCGTGCTCGGCGGGCTCCTGGGTCACGCGGGCGGCTTCCTCGGCGCGGCCGGCGCGGTTGCCGGCGGCATCAACGTCAACAAGAAAGAGGCCAACGTCACTCTGTCGGTGGTCAATGCCCGCACCACTGAGGAAGAGGCGCTGACCGAGGGCCATGCCCGCAAGTCGGACGTGAGCTGGGGCGGTGGCGCTGGTGCCTTTGGCGGCGGCGCCTTTGCCGGTGCCGGCGTCGGCGGCTATCAGGATACGGCGATCGGCCAAGTCATCGTGCTTGCCTATCTCGATGCCTATATCAAGCTGGTCGACCAGCTCGGCGGCCTGCCCGAGAATGCGGCTGAGGCAGCGCCGCTCGCCAAATAAACCGTCGAAGCGTTGAACTGAAAAGGCCCGCCGCGTCACCAACGCGGCGGGCCTTTTCCTGCGATGGCGCCCGCGAAACAACCCGGCTAGAACACGGGCAAATCCAAGACGGAGAGTCGCGATGAAGTATCTTGCCGTTCCTGCCCTGCTCGCTGCCGCCGCTTTCGCCATGCCCGCGGGCGCCGCTCTCCCGGTCGGCGCCAAGGCGCCCGACTTCACCACGGATGCGGCGGTCGGCGGCAAATCCTTCAAGTTCGCGCTGAAGGCGGCGCTGAAGAAAGGCCCGGTGGTGCTCTATTTCTTCCCGGCTGCCTTCACCCAGGGCTGCACGATCGAGGCGCATGAGTTCGCCGAGGCAAGCGACGAGTTCAAGAAGAACGGCGCGACGCTGATCGGCCTGACGGCGGGCAATGCCGACCGGATCAAGGAATTCTCGGTCCAGGAGTGCCGCAACAAATTCCCGGTCGGCCTCGCCACCCCGGCGACGATCACCGGCTATGACGTGACTCTGCCGCAAAAGGCCGGCTGGACCAACCGCACCTCCTATGTGATCGCGCCCAACGGCAAGGTCATCTACATGTTCTCCGATCCGAGCCCCGAGGGCCATGTCAAAGGCACGATGGCGGCGGTGAAGGACTGGAAGGCGAAGAAGAAGGGGTAAGCGAGGGGCCTAGAGCGGACCTCGTTGAATCTGAACCATGAGATGTGCTCGCCCCCTCTCCCTTGAGGGGAGAGGGTTGCGCAGACTTGGTCCGCGTTCTTCACGCGGGCCTAGTCGGAGCTGGGTGAGGGTGATGTGCTCGCCCTTCAGCGAGCACGCCTGTGGCTCCACCCTCTCCAACTACGACTAGGCGCTGAAGCGCCAAGTCTTCGTATCCTCTCCCCTCAAGGGAGAGGCGGCGCGCATTCTCCCACAGATGAGATTTAACGCTCGATGCTTCAGGCCAGCCCAGCCGCCTCGATCGCCGCCAGGGCGTTGTCGAGGCGGGCCTGCCCGGTGCCCCCGACCAGAGCCCAGCGCACCCCGCGCCGCTCCAGCTCAGCGCGCGACAGTTCGAAGAAACGCCGCCGGTCCTCAGGCGTGCCAAACAACCGCGTGCCGTCGTCGATCCAGGGCAGGTCCATGTCGAGCAACAGGTAAAGGTCCGCCGGCTCGTCCCACGCATCGAACCAGGGATCGCGCTCCCCGAACAGCATGTCAGCCCAAACCGCCGTCATCAGCGGATCGGTATCGGCGATCAGCCGCCGGTTGCAGCGGCGCTTCAGGCTCTCCGTCATCGCCACATGAGTCCGCGCGATCGCGAGCAGATCGTCCATGACGAGGTCGGTCCCGAACGCCTCGCACCAGGTCCGGCCATATTCGGGCATCAGCAGCGTGTCGAAATGATCGGCGAGCTGGCGCGCCAGCACTGTCTTGCCGACGCTCTCCGGCCCGTGCAGGCAGATCGTCCGCGCATAATGGCCGCGCACCGGTGGCGGCAGCGCACCCCAATGCGCCCAGGGATCGGCGCGAACGGCAGTCGCCGAGATCGCCGCCGCTTCCCGCCCCGGATCGATCGGGCGCCAGCGCGCGCCAAGCTCGGCCGCCAGCCGCGCGCCATAGGCTTCCGAAGCAAACACCAGATCGATCGGCTCGGGATGCGCCGCGCGGACGATCTCCCGCCAGATCGGCCAGAAATCGGGATGATCGCCCGGCTCCTGCGGCACCACCGCATCATGGCCGATCACCCGCGCAGCCGGGAACAGCTCGCGCATCCAGGCGAGCCGCAATGGCCCCGGCACCGGATCGTCCGGCAGCCAGCACACCAGGATCGTCAGCTCGTCGACCAGCGCCAGCGCCGCCTCGCACAGCAGCTGGTGCCCGGCATGCGGCGGCATGAACTTGCCGAGCAGGAAGCCGCGCGTCACGCCACCGCCATCCGCCGCTCCGCCCCGCGCCAGCCGATCAGCCCCCAGATCGAGAGCAGCAGGAACAGGCCGTACAGTCCCGCCGTCAGCCACAGATCCTTGGCCGCATAAAGCCCGATCGCCAGCACATCGACCGCGATCCACAACACCCAATTCTCGATGAACCGCCGCGACATCAGCAGCTGCGCCGCCTCGCTCAGGATCGCAACGCTGCCGTCCCACCACGGATAGGCAGCGTCGGTGAAGCGGTACATGCCCCATCCCCAGATCACCGTCGCCACCGCGCAGCCGATCACCCAGCCAAGCCGCGCGCCCGGGCTCAATCGCACCACCGCTACATCGCCGGTCCGCGCCGAAACGCGCGCCCAATGCACCCAGCCATAGATCTGAACCACCAGGAAGAAGATCTGCAGCAGCGCATCGCTATAGAGCCGCGCATCGAAGAAGATGTGCGCGTAGAGCACCACCATCGCGATACCGAACGGATAATTCCACAGGCTGCGTTGCACGACCAGCACGACGTTGATGAGACCAAGCACAACGGCGATCGCTTCGAGCAGGGACATCACGCGGCGATACAGGTCAGAATCGACCCGGTCGAGCCCGCCCTTCAGCCTTGCCCTGCCGCGCGCGTTCGCTAGGTTCGCTGCAAAACAGCAGGAGAGCGGTTTTGCGGCATATTGCGATCATCGGCTCGGGCCCCGCCGGCTATTACACCGCCGAGGCCTGCCAGAAGAGTTTCGGCACCGATGTCCGCATCGACATCATCGATCGCCTGCCAGTTCCCTATGGCCTCATCCGCACCGGCGTCGCGCCGGATCATCAATCGATCAAGGGCGTGTCGCGCCGCTACGAGGCGGTTGCGCTGACTGACAATGTCCGCTTCGTCGGCAATGTCCTGGTCGGCAAGCATGTCAGCATGGCCGAACTGGGCGAGCTCTACGACGCGATCGTGCTTGCCACCGGGGCGCCGGTCGACCGCCCGCTCGGCGTACCCGGAGACGATCTCCCCGGCGTGATCGGATCCGCCGCGTTCGTCGGCTGGTATAATGGCCATCCCGATTTCGCCGATCTCGCCCCGCCCTTCCACGGCCCCGGCGCGGTTGTAGTCGGCGCCGGCAATGTCGCGCTCGATGTCGCCCGGATCCTCGCCAAGGCCGAGGAGGAGTTCATCGGCTCCGATATCGTCGGCCATGCGCTCGATCACCTGCGCGGCGCCACCCATGAGACGATCACCATCCTCGCCCGCCGTGGCCCCCACCAGATCGCCATGACGCCCAAGGAGCTCGGCGAACTCGGCCACCTCTCCCGCGCCGCGCCGCACGTCGACCCCGCCGACCTGCCGCCGCTCGAAGCCGACGCCGCGCTCGAGCCCGGCCAGCGCAAATCGGTCAGCCACCTCCGCGACTTCGCCGCGCGTATCGAGACCAAACCCATCACCATCGCCTTCGATTTCTACGCAATGCCTGTCCGCGTCGAAGGCGACGGCAAGGCCGAACGCGTCATCGTCGAGCGCACCGTGATGGACGCCGAAGGCCGCGCCTCAGGCACCGGCGAAACCTATTCTGTGCCAGCCAGCCTGGTCATCAGCTGCATCGGCTATCGCACCCCGCCGATCGAAGGCGTGCCCTATGACGAGAAGCTCGGCCGCTTCGCCAATGAGGATGGCCGCATCGCCCCCGGCATCTACGCGGTCGGCTGGGCACGGCGCGGGCCGACCGGCACGATCGGCACCAACCGCCCCGACGGCTTCCTGATCGCGGAGCACATCGCAGCCGATCAGGCGGGCGACAGCGGCAAGCCCGGTCGCCCGGGCCTTGACGCGCTCCTTGAAAGCCGCGGCGTCGAGGTGGTCACCTTTCGCGACTGGCAGCATATCGAAGCCGCCGAAACCGCCCGCGCCCGCGAAGGCGCCCCGCGCGAGAAATTCGTCAGCGTCGAGGAAATGCTCGGCGCGCGCCACTGAAGGAAATTCGGGGAAGGCCCTGCCCAGCGCCGGAAACGCACTTTGGTACGTTCGCTGGAAAAGGCCGCTGCAATGGTCGGGGCGATAGGATTCGAACCTACGACCCCTGGACCCCGAGACCAGTGCGCTACCAGACTGCGCCACGCCCCGACACATTGCAGGCGGTGCGCCTAGCCCCCCGGCCCACCCCTTATCAAGCTAAAAGTGCAGCAACCGCCGGCTCCCGGCTCGGTCACAAGGATCACACCGATGCACCCTTCCCATTTCATCGAGGACGATCGTCCGAGCGAGGACGAAGTCGAGGCTGCCGCGCGTGAATTGCATAGCTGGGGTGAGGTGCATGGCTGGTGGCATCCGCGCGACGCAACCTATGATTCGCTGGACCCGATCGGCAGGGAGGAGTTCGATGCCATCGTCGAACGCATTCTCATGTCCGCCGCCGCTGCGAGACGGGGTGTGTCGCCCCGGACCGCGTAGCGCGCGCGCGCTCAACCTACCCCTAGTCCCCTGCCCACTCTTCAACGTCAGATCGTTATGTGATATTACCAAATCAATGATGACGGGCCCGCGAGTCCGTCGCGAACAGTGTGGAGGGGAGCGATGGACCTGGATCAGCATATCCTGGGCGATCTGTATGCGGCGGCCGAATGCGAAGCGCTCTGGCCGAAACTGTTGGATGGCCTTTGCTCCGGCATGCGCATGCGCAGCGCCGTCGCGCAGGTTCTCGATGGTGGGGCTCGCCAGCTTTGGTGCGAGCGCGACGCCGTGTCCCAGGCGAATGCCGAAGTGCATGACCGGTTCGTGAATACGCCGGAAAATCCCCGCTTCGATGCGCAATTCCGGGGCGAGGATCAGCTCGGCGTCAGCAGCGATGCCAGATGCTTCGCCTCGTCTCGCCGCGCGCTTGCAAATCTCGAGGAGCGCCTCGGCCATGGCGGCCTTGGCGCGGGGATGTGGGTGAACTTCCGCATCGACCGCCAGCGCGAGTTTACCCTGATCCTTCACCGCGAACCGGGCGATTTTCGCGACCTGAGTTCCACCGAGGAGCATTTCCTGCAGGCGCTGCTGCCGCACGTGATGCGCGCGGTTCGCCTGAACACCGCCATCGGCCCGATGCGCGCCCGGGCCGAAGCGTTCCAGTCAGCGCTCGACCGGCTGAATACCTCCATCATGCTGATCAGCGGCGACGGGGACGTCGACTGGCACAATGCGGCGGCCGGGCGATTGCTGCGGCGATCGTCCGCCTTGCAGCTCTTCAGCGGACGCCTGCGCTGCGCCGAATCCAGCGATTGCCGGCGGCTACGGGGCCTTATCGCTCAGGTACAGTCCGGCGCGCTTCCCACCGCCACCCTCGCCATCGGGCAGCGCGGGGAGATGCCGCTGCACGTGCGGATCGAGCCGCTCAAGGCCGGCCGGGCCGAACAACTGAACACCGACAACGCCGTGGCGCTGTTCCTGTCCGAACCCGGCGAAGCGACCATGCTCGAGCCGGCGGACATCGCGACGCTCTTCGGCCTCACCCCCGCCGAGGCCCATCTTGCCGTGGCGCTCGGCAGCGGATCCTCCGTCGCCGATCATGCCGCCGAGCGCGGCATCACGATCGGCACCGCCCGCATCCAGCTGAAACAGGTCCTCGCCAAGACCGCAACGGGCCGGCAATCCGAACTCGTGCGCCGGCTGTGCGGCTCGGTCGCGGGCGTCATCATCACGCACTGATTTTCGCCCGTACCCGTATCCCATATGGGAGATGCGGGACCCCAGGCGACATGCTCAACTCATGGACGGAAAGGCGGCAGCACGCCGCCATCGTTCAGGTGAGGATGAGGCATGAAGGCAATTAGATCGGGCATCGCTGGTTTCGCGGCCGCGCTTGCTCTCTGGCCGATGGCGGTCGGCGCGCAGCAGGTCCTGCCTGCGCCGCTGCTCCAGGGAACGCAGTCCCAGGTCCCGGTCGCCGTCCAGATCCTGCGGTGGCACATGCTCGACGGCGATGTGAACGCGCTCACCTTCCGCAGCATGGACACGCTGTTCACCACCCGCAGCGTCGCCCGCTCAGGCGATGTCTGGCAGCTGCCGCGCAACGATCACCCGCTTGATCTCACCTACAGCTTCCAGGGCAAGCGCTACAGCGCCGAAGAATTCCTCGACCGCACCTACACCAACGCGCTGCTGGTCATGAAGGACGGCCGGATCGTCTCGGAGATCTATCGCAACCACAGCAATGAGCGCACCCGGTTCATGGGCTGGTCGATGACCAAGTCGATCACCTCGATGCTGGTCGGCTGCGCGCTGGAGGAAGGGCGGATCAAGTCGCTCGACGATCCGATCACCAATTATCTGCCCGAACTGAGCACCGGTGGATATCAGGGCGCCACCATCCGCCAGATCCTCGAGATGCGCTCCGGCGTCGATTATGAGGAGCGGTACGATTTCGCCAATCCCGGCACGGCCGCCACAAACCATATCAACGCGCTGGTGAAGAATGTCGCGCGCTTCGCTGATCCGGCACGCACCATCCGCCGCGCCAATCCGCCGGGCGCCGTGTTCCAGTACAAGACGCTCGACACCGCCGTGCTCGGCTGGCTGATCGAGCGCGTGTCGGGCATGTCGGTCGCGGCCTATACGGCGCGCAAGCTGTGGGAACCGCTCGGCATGGAGTCGGACGCGTTCTACATCATGGACGGGCCGCCGGGCGTCGGGCGCGAGTTCAGCGGCGCCGGCTTCAACGCCACGTTGCGCGACTGGGGCAGGATCGGCCTGACGATGCTGAACCACGGCACCGGCAACGGCCACCCTATCCTCTCGCCCGAATGGGTGGCGCGCGCGACCGCCCCCGCCGCCCCCGAAGACGCTCAGGGCGGCTATGGTTTCCAATGGTGGACCATGCCGGGATCGGACGCCTATTCGGCGATCGGATTGCAGGGCCAATATGTCTTTGTCGATCCCGCCACCCGCACCGTCGTGGTCAAGCTCAGCTATTTCCCGCCCGCCGATGGGCCGGCGTCGGACGAGACGGCGGCCTTCCTCGCGGCCGCCTCCGCCTGGACACCGCGCTGAGCCTCGCGCGGCCATCAGCACAACAAAAACAGGGAGAGACACAATGAAAACGCGATTTGCGGGAGCGTCGTGCGCGGCGCTGATCCTGACGGCGATGCCGGCCTACGCCCAGGAAACGCCCGCCCCCGCCCCGGCGGCCCAGCCCGAAGACGCGCCCAAGGATATCGTCGTAACCGCGCAGCGCCGGACTGAACGACTCCAGAACGTCGCGGTTTCCGCCACCGCGCTGGACGGCGCGGCGCTCGCCGAAAAGGCGGTGACCAGCCTCGCCGATCTGCAGACGGCCTCGCCCGCCTTGTCGATCACCAATGCCGGGATCATCCAGAACGTGAACATCCGCGGCATCGGCCTTGCCAGCGGATCCCCCAATGTCACCGCGGGCGTCGCCACCTATGTCGACGGCCTGTTCCAGCCGCCGATCGTCCAGGCCAACAGCTTCTACGATCTCGCCAGCGTCGAGGTGCTGCGCGGCCCCCAGGGCACCCTGGTCGGCAGCAACTCGACCGGCGGCGCGATCTTCATCAACTCGCGCAATCCGGATCTCGACGCCGGCATCGGCGGCTATGGCGAGCTGTCCTATGGCAGCTTCAACAGCGTCACCGCGGAAGGCGCGGTGAACCTGCCAGTGGGCAGCACCATCGGCGTGCGCGTGGCCGGCTTCTACCGCCGCCATGACAGCTATTATCACGACATCGGCCCCTTTTCGAACGACGCCGGCAAGCTCGACGAAAAGGGCGGCCGCATCACCCTGTTGTGGAAGCCGGGCAGCTTCCAGGCGACCGCGAAGCTGCAGTTCAACGACCGCGACACCGGCGGCTATGCCTACCGCCCCATTCCCGGCACGCCCTTCGCGCCGTACCGGGTGGGAGACATATGGACGCTGAGCTTCGACGAGCCCACCGGCAACCGCGATCTTGCCTTCATCGCCGGCCTCGAACTGCGCCAGGAGCTGGCGAACGGCATCGTGATCCGCTCCCTCACGGGCTATCAGAACAAGCGGATCAAGAATCTCTACGATCTCGACGCGTCCCAGGCGCCCTTGTCGGCAGGCGGCGACACCAGCCAGGATTATTTCGCCGGCGAGCGCCAGTACAGCCAGGAGATCAACATCATCTCCCCCACCAGCGGCCGTTTCGACTGGATCCTGGGCGCCTATTATCAGCGCAACGATATCAAGGTCCGCATCTATGAAAGCCAGGGCGGATTCCCGACCGACATCACGCCCGACAATCGGCGCACCACCACCGGCCTGTTCGTGCAGGGCAATTACGAACTCGTCCCCACCCTCGAACTCCAGCTCGGCGGACGCTATTCGACCTACAAGGCGAGCGGCACTGGCGAGGTCCGCATCGGCCGCGGCATTCCAGGCTTCCCGCCCGACGGCCTGCCGGTCGCCGATCTGTCCGGATCGCACAAGGATTCCCGGTTCACCGGCAAGGCGGCGCTCAACTGGAAACCGAATGCCGAGACCCTGGTCTATGCGCTGATCGCCCGGGGCTACAAGCCGGGCGGGTTCAACTCATCGACCTCCGAATTCAATCCCGAGACGGTCACCAGCGTCGAGGCGGGATGGAAGACCAGCTTCTTCGACAAGCATGTGCGGACCCAGGTCGACGCCTTCTACAACACCTATAGCGGCTTCCAGTTCGACGTGATCGAACCCACCACCGGCTTCTCGGGCGTGTCCAACATCTCCTCGGTCAAGGTCAAAGGCTTCGAGGCGCAGGTCCAGGGCCGGTTCGGCCCGTTCGGCTTCGATGCGAGCCTGGCTTATGTCCATTCGCGCCTTGCCAGCGTGATCTTCGTCAACAACCGCACCCTGCCCTCGGTGACGCTCGGCCCGCAATGCCCGGTGGGCGTGCCCTCGGCGCCGCCCCTGTGCTTCGACTATCTGCCCTTCATCCAGTCGAGCGGCGACGGCCCCAATCTCTACGCGCCCGAATGGACCTATAATTTTGGCGCCGATTATCGCTTCCGGCTCGGCGGCGACGCCACCCTCACGCCCCGGGTGAATCTTTCGTATCTCGGCCCGCAATTCACCTACCTGGCCTATTCGCCGATCAGCGATCGGCTGCCCGGCCGCACCCTGGTGTCCGCCCTGGTGACGCTGCGCAAGGGTTCCTGGCGGCTCGAAGCCTATGGCACCAACCTCACCAACCGGCGCTATGTCTCCGGCCAGTTCGGCAGCAACGAATTCTACGGTGCCCCGCGAGAATATGGCGTGCGCATCGGCGTCGACTTCTAGCTCCGCGTTGCCGCGCCCGGGCTTCGGCCCGGGCCGGCCGCACGACGCATTCATCCTATCCCGATCACCGCCTTTCCGAAATGAAGAGCGTCGAATGCGCGGGGCTTGTGGCATCTGCGGTTCGATCTCGGAGGGGCAAATGATCAACAGGAACTGGGTTTCGCTGGCGGGCATGATGCTGGTCACCGCGTGCAATTCGCCGGTGCAAAAAAATGCTGACGGCAGCACGACGATTCACGGCTCGAAGGGCGACATCACGATGAGCCTCCACCAGGCGCCCAAGAACATGCCCGCCTACGCGCCGCTCTATGCCGACGCGAAGATCGTCAGCTCGATCGAGGGAAATCCCAAGACAGGCGCAGGCGGCTTCGTCACCTTCATCGTGCAGGACAAGCCCGCCACTGTCATCGCCTTCTACGAAAAGGTCGCGACTGATCACAAGCTGTCGCAAAAGCTCGGCTCGCCACCCTCGGCTGACGGCACCCAGGCCGACATCCTCAGCGAACCGGGCACGAAGCGCAACCTGACTGTGACTGTCGGCCCGACGAACGACGGCACCCCCGGCACCAAGGTCGGCCTCAACTACGGCGAGCCTTGAGCAGTACGCCCGGCCCAACCCCTAGCCCGCACCCCCGCCGCGAGATAGGCTGACCCCAGGCCAGCCAGGGGACTCGACAATGCAGACGACACGCCGCGAACTTCTCACCGGCGCGGGCGCACTTGGCCTGAGCGCGGCATTTCCCGCCTGGGCAGCCCCCGCCACCCCCGCCGACGCCAAAGCCCAGAGCCTCCTCGCCACCCTCGCCGAAGATCTGCTCGCCGACTCCCCAGAATACGCCCTCTCGCTCGGCATCGACAAAGGCGCCCGCGCCGCGCTGCACGGCCGTTTCATGGACCGCAGCGCCGCCGGCGACCAGGCCCGCGCCGCCCGCTGCACCGCGCGCCTCGCCCAGATGCGCGCGCTCGATCGCACCGCCCTCTCGCCCGCAACTGCGCTCGATCTCGACACCGCCGAAACCGCCTATGCGCTCGCCGAACAAGGCTGGCGCACCATGCCGGTCGGCGCGAATGCGGTGCTCGATGCCAATGTCAGCTATCGCAACACGCCCTATATCGTCACCCAGCTCGGCGGCGCCTATTCCGATCTCCCGGATCTGCTCGAGAACAAGCACGATGTGGCGAACACGGTGGACGCCGATGCCTATCTCTCACGTCTTGAAAGCTACACGGCCGCGCTCGACGGTGAAACCGGCCGCATCCACAGCGATGCCGCCAAGGGAGCCATCCCGCCGCTTCTGGTGATCGACATCACCGCCGGCCAGTTGAAGGGCATCCGCGCCACCCCGGTCGCCGACTGGGCGATCGTGAAGACCTTCGCCGAGAAATGCGCCAAGGCCGGCCTCCCCGCCTCCTTCGCCGAGCGCGCAGCCAAGCTCTGCACCGACAAGGTCTCGCCCGCGCTCGATCGCCAGATCGCGGCCTTCACCGCCATCCGCAAAGACGCAAGCGAGATCCCCGGCGTCTGGCAGCGCCCGCACGGCGACGATTATTATGGCTGGCTGGTCAAGGCCGCCACCACCACCAACGCGACGCCGGACGAGATCCACGCGCTCGGCCTCGCCCAGAACAAGGCGATCAACGCCGAGATCGACACCCTCCTCAAAGGCCAGGGCCTGACTCAAGGCACCGTCGGCGATCGCCTCACCGCACTGAGCAAACGCCCCGATCTGCTCTTCACCAACGACGATGCCGGCCGCGCCAAGCTGCTCGCCTATTTGAACGGCCGCATCGCCGATATCCGCACCCGCCTGCCCCGCGCCTTCGGCACTTTGGTGAAGGGCAATCTCATCATCAAGCGCGTGCCCCCGGCGATTCAGGACGGCGCCCCCAATGGCTATGCCGGCCCCGGCTCGATCGACGGCTCGCAGCCCGGCATCTACTACATCAACCTGAAATCGACCGAGACCTGGCCGCGCTATTCGCTGCCCACGCTCTGCTATCATGAGGGCATTCCCGGCCATGTCTGGCAGGGCGAATACAGCTATCGCCTGCCGCTGATCCGCTCGCTGCTCGCCTTCAACGCCTATTCGGAGGGCTGGGCGCTCTATGCCGAGCAGCTCGCCGGCGAGCTCGGCGCCTATGACGAGGATCCGCTCGGCCGGATCGGCTATCTCCAGTCGATGAACTTCCGCGCCTGCCGGCTGGTGGTCGATACCGGCATCCACGCCAAGCGCTGGACCTTCGACCAGGCGCTCGCCTGGTTCCAGCAGGCGACCGGCATGCCGCTCGGCCAGCTCACCGCTGAGCTGCAACGCTACTCTGCGATGCCCGGCCAGGCCTGTGGCTACAAAATGGGTCATAACGAAATCAACCGCCTGCGCGACAAGGCCAAAGCCGCGCTCGGGCCGCGCTATGATCTCAAGGCCTATGACGATGTCGTGGTCGGCACGGGCAACGTGCCGCTGACTTTGCTGGAGCGGGTGGTCGACGGCTATATCGCGAAGGCGAAGGCGTAACGCGGCGGCGTCGGGAACCGCCGCCAGTCACCGAGGCTCGAGATTCGGGAGGACGCAATGGACGATATGGCGGTTCAGGCTAAGGGCTGGTCCGGCCCCGATCTCCGGGTGAAGAGCGCCGAGGGATGGGGAAAAGGGCTGACCCTCGATTCGACTGCGCTGCGATGGACTGTCCGCGGGCGTGACCTGGACCTGCCGCTCGACCACATCGCTGAGGTCGCTCTCGAACTCTATGAAGATACGGGCGTGACCGCGATGTGCAACATCACGACCACCGGCGGTCAGGCAATGCTCGTCACCAATGCCGGCGATCTCGACAGACACCGGACGGAATATCGCGACTTCTTCTTCGCGCTGGTGGCGGCGCTCGGCCCCGAGCGCTGTGCGGCAATCCGCTTCAGCGCCGGCCGGAGCGCGGCGCGCAAGCGGCGCGCGGTGTCGGTCGCGATCAGTTTCGGCATGGCCGCTGCCCTGTTTCTGATCCTCTTCCTTCTGTTTCCCCAAACGCCGGTGTTCGGCGGCGGCTGGTGGATCGGCGTGATGTTCCTGAGCGGCGGTACATTGATGATGTTGCTCATCGCGCTCGTGGAGTACCGGAAACAGCCGACCCTCTTCACCGCTGACGCCGTTCCCGAGGACGCGCTGCCAAGGCCGCGCTGAGCGGGCACGGCGAGACAAGGGGTCAGTAGTATTGCGGTGGAGTGGACGGCACCCCAGAGAGCGGCCATTGCCGTGCCACGGACAATCACCCCACACTAAAAGCTGTGCTGAATTTCCCCGCCCCAGGCGATGAAACAGCACCAGATCGGCCCTTGTCCCTCGCTCCATATTTGCCAGCCGCTCGGTGGAAGCGCATAATCCGCCGGCCAGACAAAGGCCTGGGGGGACCCGCCAATGATCACGCGTGCAGCCACGATCCTGCTCTCGGCGTCGATGCTGATGCTCGCCTCCTGCAGCGCGGGCGGGCCGGCCGAAAACACGATGGCCATGGACGACACCGCCGACAATGTGCAGGTCGATGCAACCGCGCTGCATCCCTGCCGCGTCACCGGCACAAGGCTGACCGAAGAGGATTGCAACGCCGCGCAATATTGGCTCGATCAGTCGCGCCGCGGCAACGCCTCGTTCAAGGCGCCGCCGAAGATGCGCCAGGGCGAGACGAAGTACGTCACCCTCGCCATCGGCACGGCTCCGGCGCCGGCCTCCACCCCGACCCCCGCCGCCGCCCCGGATCCGGCACTGGAGAACATGGCCGCCGCCGGGAATGCGACCGCGGATGGAAACGAAACCGCGGCGCTGCGCCCTCCGCCCGACCGCCCGGTCGCGGGGGACCGGACGCCGCACGACATGGTGGCGGAAGGCGGCGGTACCGGCCGGACTGTCGATTACCACCCGTTCGTGGGCCAGAAGATGAAGGCAACGCTCGAAGGCGCCGGCTTCGAAGTCAAGCCGCTCTCCCCCGAGGTCCAGACGGTGACCGAGGGTTCGAACGCCCTCTGGCGCTGGTCCGTCACCGCACATGAACGCGGCGACCTTTCCCTCATCCTGCGCACCACCGTCGTGATGATCGACAGCCAGGGCAAGCCGCAGGAATTGCGTCCAACGGTCGAGCCGCAACCGATCCACGTCTCGATCGGCGCGGCGACGATAAAGGATTGGCTCACCGGCTTTCCGGACTGGCTGAAAGCGATCACCGCGATCCTGGTCGCCGCCGGCGCGCTTGTTGCTGCGTGGAAAGCGCTGAAGGCCACCGTCCTCGGCACGAAGGCCGGGGCCAAGGCCGACGCGCCCGCGCCTGCCGCCGGGAACGAGGACCCGAAGACGCCGGAGCCTGGGGGTGAATAATAACAAAAAGGCGTTTATCCCCTACACCCACCCTTAGGCTATTTGGGCATACCCCCTAAGCCGCGTTCGATTTCGTCCTTCGGGCAAGGGTAAGCCGCATATAGAGCGCCAAACACCACGCTTCCGGCGAGCGTGCGCTTCTGGTCGGGGTGCTTATCAAGGTAGGCTAGGACGACGTCCACAAGCTTGTCTCTCGGCATGCCGGGCGGCTGGCACACGGCGCGAAGCATGTTGTCGGTAGATTCAAGATACGAAACCGTGTCCGACACTCCGGTAATATATTCTAGGCAAGCCGTCCGATCCAGTTTCTGGCAAGCCTGATAAAGCATCTCTCCCGTCGTATAGCCGTAGCCGAGGCGAATTGGCGCATCCGTCGCCGCAAGCATCATCAATAGGCCGATCATCGCGCCCTCCCTGTGTCGCCAGCATGCTGCACCGGGGTCGGCGCTCTGTCCAATTCCCTAAAATGCGCGCCTTCACGCACGTCTGCCGGTCTTCTTTTTGCGGAGAAACCATTTCCGGTGCCGATCTCGATCCTTGCCGGGGGGCGCTCGAAGACGAGTTTTTTGGCGATTGCGTAGTTTACAAACCCGTCGGTTTTTTCGCCCTAAGCCAATGGATAATCCAAACCGGCGACAGGAGGAAGATTAGCACCCCGCATACAGCAGTGAGCCGATTACCGTCATGATAGCCGCTAAGCGCGGAGACGGCACCCAGCACAGGCATCATGATCGCGTTGATCAGGTATAACCGCGCCCAGTTCATTCCAACTTCTCCGCTAATATTTCGGAATATTTCGGGGAATATTTCGGGGACACTAGGAATATTTCGGGGACACTATACTAAATTATTGCCTTTCACCTTCGGCCCGCGCTTCCGCGGCTTCAACCCGCGGCCGCTAGCCTCCTCCAGCCTCTCGACAAAGCCTTCGTCGCCAAGCGGCCTGCCCGTACGGATGCGCGCCTCGATCGCCGCCTCGTCGGCCGCAGGAACAGCGCCAGCCTCGAGCCCATGGCGCAGCATCGCGCGCCAGTTGCGGTGCAGGCCGGCCGTGCCCGCAAGGTCGGTCAGCCCATCCGCCTTGCCCCTCACATGCGCCGCAGCACTCGACCAGCGCCAGTCCTCGGCACGGGCGACGAGCTTCGCTTTGACCGGGTTCAGCTCGACGTAACGGATCGCCGCGAGCAGATGCGCGTCGTCCATCGGATAGCTCGCGAAGCGGCCCTGCCAGAGATAGCCGGTCCAGTCATGCGCCGCGTTGACCCGGCGCGAATAGCGGCGATGCGCCTCGGCGAGCGCCCCGCGCAGCCCGTCGGGATCGGACGGCACCAGGATCAGATGAACATGGTTTGGCATCAGGCACCAGGCGAGGCACCGCACGCCCTTGGTAGCGCACGCGCCCGTCACGAGGGTGAGATAAGCGGCATAATCGTCGTCGCTGAAGAACACAGGTTGCCGCCGGTTGCCGCGCTGCGTGACGTGGTGCGCTACACCAGGAACGACAATGCGGGCGAGACGGGCCATGCGCGTTCCTTCCCAGAAAACGGATCGAAAGGCAATTAAGTATAGCGTCCCCGAATTACCTAAGGAGCGGTAAAGGCGGCATAGAGGCAACCGGCGGCGAGCACCGCATAGAGCGCACCGCCAACCCAGAACCAGACCGGCTGTCGCGCTCGACTTATGTCCATGTACTTCTCTGGCATGCTGCCAGTCTTGAGGCCCGAAGCGAGCATCGCTGAGAAGCTTAAGGCCGAAAGGAGAAAAACGATTCTGATGCCACTCACTCCGGCCTCTCCAACAGCGCAAGCCTCTCTGGCTATGTGCGCACAATGCGCCGGCACGCGGGGGAATCAAGCGGGCCGCGTTCCGATGACCTTTGGTGACGTCCCGGCCCGATGTGCGGAGATCTATCTGGCCAACCGCACTCCCTCCGTCCGCCAAATGCTACCTATCCGTTTGCCGGACCTTCCAGGTGGAATTTTCTCGTATCATCGATCGCCCGCAACCTGCGCAGTGGCTTCTCCAATGCTCACCTACCGGGCGAACGTACCGCTTTGAACGGCGATGCCTTCCAAACACGCATAAAAGTGATTGCAACGGATTCACTGTGATGCACTCCGTCCACGCGCTGAGGGAGGATGGCGTGTCCTGTTCACTTGCCTCTGACAGGCGACGAGTGTCGATCAAGTGACAATCCTGTCATCAGCGGTCGCGCCGCTTCATCAGCGTGTGGGTCGGGCTTGGCTGCGGTTGCCGTTGTGGTTCCGGCCGATAGCATCGCGCGATATGCGACCTCTACAACCTCAAGGTCTCGCGCGCCGAACTCATTGCCTATTTTGAGGCCGTGGAGAGAAGGGGGCAGAGTAATTTATCCGGTCGAAAATGAGTGCCTGACGGGCGTAAATCACTCTGACTGACCCCTGTTTTCCAATCAATTGGCTTGGGACCAGCTTCGAGCACCCGGCCGCACCTCCGGGCGGGCGATTCTCTCGCCGGTCTGCACCGTAAGTCCATTGGCCAAGTCGGTTTTCCCCTCATACCGATAGCGGATGAAGCCGAAACCCGGACCGTGCTGAAGCTATTGAGAGATATGGTTCTCGCTGGCGCCGCACTATTGGCGTTGGCGTGCGCTGCAGTTGCCGCTGTCATCGCCATTGCCTCGGCGCAGGCACAGCGTGAGGCGGAGCGAAAAATCTGGCTGGCGCTGAGCAGTCATTATCCCGGCGATTCGGTGTCAGTGAATGACCGGGTCGATTACGACTATCTGGGGTATGGCAATCAGAGTTGTTTCGATGTGACGGTGAGGTCTCCGAAGACTGGTTCTACCAGAAGAGATATCGTCATGATCGACGGAGACGATGACGGCGGGACATGGGTGTTCGGCAGGACATACGGGAGGATGAGGGACTGCGAAGACGGTTTCGATCGGGGATAGTAAACCGGGCGAGATAATTCGGGGACACTATACCAATTAGGCGCCCGAGCAATCTTCTATTATTATAAATATCTGATAATAAACATATTAATGTTCACCGTCCCGTTGGAAATGTCAGCAACTCTCCTGACTTCCCCAACAGTCCTGTTGCGACCACCGCATCCGCGGGTTGATTCAAACCGTCCCGCACCTCGGCTATCCCGCCACCATGTTCTACCAACCCGAATATGCTGAGCAGGCAGCTGAACTCTGCCGCCTGGGCGCCACCGACGAAGAGCTCGCCGAGCATTTCGAGGTGTGCGTCCGCACCATCTATCGCTGGCGCAACGCCCATGAGGAGTTCGCCAAGGCGGTCATCACCGGCAAGGAGCACGCCGATACACGGGTCGAACGCTCGCTCTACTCCCGCGCGGTGGGGTGCAGCGTCGATCGGGTGAAGATCTTCAAGCATGCCGGCGATCCCGACCCGATCTACGCCCATTACAAGTACCAGCTCGCGCCCGATCCCAACGCGGCGCTGCAATGGCCCCGCGTCCGCCAGCCGCGCAAATGGCGCATTCGCGAGGAGGAGCCGAGCAATCCTACTGCCGTCGAGATGATCGAAAAGGCGCTCGCCCGGGCCGCTGCGCTCAAGTCGCCCGTTGTCCCCTTCAAACCAACTGCGAAAGTGCCCGCCCCTTTCTACGACCCCGTCAAGGCTCGCACCCGTGCTCGATCCAGCGGTTAACGACGAGCATCGTCAGCGGCTGATCGATCACATGATGAACTTCAGCCACGATCCCGCCGTCCACGCCGCGCTCATGTATTCCTGGGGCGAGGGCGTCCTGCGCGGCGTACCGGGTCCCCGTGCATGGCAGGCCGACGTCATGGCGGTAATCGCGTCGCACCTGGCCGATCCGGCCACGCGCTTCACGCCTTGCCGCATTGCCCGCGCCTCGGGCCACGGCATCGGCAAGTCGGCGCTGATCGCTATGCTGATCAAATGGGGACTCGATACCGGTGTGGACACTCGCGTCGTCGCCACCGCCAATACCGAAGGCCAGTTGCTCACCAAGACAGGACCCGAAATCGTCAAATGGCACAACCTCTCGCATACGCGAGACTGGTTCCGCGCCACCGCAACCGCGCTCGTCTCCAACACTCCGGGCCGTGATCGCTCATGGCGGTCCGATCTCGTCACCTGGTCGGTCACCAATACCGAGGCGTTCGCCGGCCTGCACAATCAGGGCAAGCGCATCATCCTGGTGTTCGACGAAGCCTCAGGCATCCCCTCCAAGGTCTGGGAGGTCGCGCTCGGCGCGCTCACCGACGAGGAGACCGAAATCATCTTCCTTGCCTTCGGCAACCCCACCTCCAATACCGGCCCGTTCCGCGAATGCTTCGGCCGCTTCCGCAAGCTGTGGAACGCGAAGCAGATCGATAGCCGCGACGTCGAAGGCACCAACAAGGCCTATCTCGACGAACTCGTCGAGACGTACGGCGAGGATAGCGACATCGTCCGCGTCCGCGTTCGCGGGCAATTCCCGAGCAGTAGCTCGATGCAGTTCATCGGCACCGCATTGGTCGATGCGGCGCGGGTGCGGACACCCTATCCATTGGTCAGCGACCCGATCATCTTCGGCCTCGATTGCGCGCGCTTCGGCGACGATCATTCCACGCTCGCGATCCGCCATGGCCGAGACGCCCGCACCCGGCCGTGGAAACGCTGGCACAAACAGGATGCGATGACGCTCGCCGGCGATGTCGCGTTACAGGCGCAGCTCCACCGGCCCGATGCGATCTTCGTCGATGCCGGCAATATCGGTGCCGCCGTAATCGATCGCCTGCGCCAATTGGGCGTCGAGAATGTCCATGAAGTCTGGTTCGGCGCGAAGGGTCGGGACGCGATCTGGTCGGGCGAGATGCGGGTCAAGACCGCCAACAAGCGTTCCGAAATGTGGACCAATATGCGCGGCTGGCTCTCGGGCGGCGCCATTCCCGATGACGAAACACTCGCGACCGATCTGACCAGCGTCGAATATGGCTATGCCGCCGATCAGGTCTCTATCCAGCTCGAGAAGAAGGAGCATATGAAGGCGCGCGGCCTCGCCTCGCCCGATGATGCCGATGCGCTGGCGCTCACCTTCGCTGAACCGGTGATGCCGCTCATGGCGACGGCCTGGGTGCATCCCTCGCGCCAGGAGTGGCGGCGGACCGACGAGGAGGATTATTATCTCTACCGCGATCTGCGCAGCGACGAGGATCTCTACCGCGACCTGCGCTAGCCGAACTCATGGGCGGCCAGCCGGCCGCGCAAATACACGCCAGTTACTTACCCATGCGAAATTCCGCGCTGCTTTTCGTGTTCGCGGATGCTGGTGGAATGGCCAGGTGGCGATGGCAAGCTAGCCCGGGATCGTGCCGCGAAACCACTGCACCGCGGCCCGGTGGCTCCCGCCCATAGGCATGAGAAAACGAACGGCTGAGCTGAGCAAAAGCTGCACCTCGCTACAAGGACAACAGAGTTGAGGTAAAATGCCAGATGTTGACCACACCGTCACCGCTACCCATCGCCATCGGGCCCTCCCGCTACTCACCCATATTGACGATCAAGAAATAACCATTTTGGTTGTTCTTTCCGATCGGGCTTGCGAGCACCCCCCCATGTCAGCTCCCCGATCCGGTTTATTGTCTCCTGGGTCCGCCTTATTACGGCAATGTGCCGGTCGGAAACAATTCTCGCCGGCCTCGAACAAGCCTTAGACACGCGAAGCCAGGCAGCTATAATTATTGAACGAATCCCCTGTGGCAGGGTGCCCGGGCCCCTCGCCACACGACCTCTTCTATTTTCACGCCGATTGCGAGCCATGGACGCGATTGCCCGCAAATATCATTTGCAATGTTGGATTTTAAGTGTTCTCTATTTGTTCTCAACGCCGCAACGCGGCGGATTAGCAGGAGGGGAGCCGCAATGGCACGAAAGCGAATTATCGAACTCGCGGTGATCGGCGCGCTGATCGCGGCGGCCGGCATCGCCAGCGCGTCGGAAACGATCACTTACACCTATGATGCCAAGGGGCGCCTCATCCTCGTCCAGCACGCCGGCACAGTGAACAACAATGTTGTGGCGAACTACACCTATGATACCGCCGACAATCGCAAGAATATCAAGGTAACCGGCGCTCCATAGAAGCTGCCGAGCCCGGCCGCGGGCACCGTCCTTTTCATACCTTTGAGGAAATCATCATGATCTCGACCAATGTCGGGCGCCGCCGGCTGCCTGCGCGCCGCGTGCTGCTCTCGCTCACCACCATTCTCTGTTCGGGGCTCGCCGTTCCGGCAATGGCACAAATCGTGGCTGCGCCGCCGCTTCCGATGATCGAAACCATCGATGCAAATGGCGTCGATCTGTCAAGCGGTTCGATGGTGCTTGCCGGCCCTTCGATTTCGATCGGCACCGCGGCATCGGGCATTTCCTTCTCCAGGGTCGGGGCGTCATTTGCAGGAGATTCGACCAGGGGGACCCTGAGCATCAGCGGATCCACTTACACCGCCACGATCGGCGCGGCCTCGGAAGATTTCATCCTGTCCGGCGGCGTGTACACGCCGCGCATCCCGAATGGTTCAACGCTCAGTTTGAACTCGGGAATCTGGACTTATACGATGCGCGACGGGACTGTCGCCACCTTCAGCACCGCGATGACAGCGCAGGTGCAATTGTGGACATCAAGCGCGAATATCACGAGCCTGGTTCGGCCGAACGGGGAGCGGCTGACCTATAATTATCGTCAGGCGACGGTTTGCCTCGACACTCCATCAGGGTGTCAAAATGTTACGGCCATCAGGCCGCAATCGATCACCAGCAGTCTCGGTTGGCAGCTACAGCTGCAATATGTGCTCGACAATGCAGGCAACGTCGTCCAGCTGAGCAGCTGGCTCAATATGAACAAGGTGGTGCTGTTCAATCTCGGCACCGACTATTGCAGCCCGCAGGCGAATGGCTGCACGCCGGCGGGCGCGTTCCAGAGCCTGGCGATTTCCGGTACCAGCTACACGGATACGGCCGGCAGGACGACCATTTGGTCGAGCAGCGCGGTGCGCCTTCCTGGCCACACCAGCGACGATATCACCTTTGCCTATGATGGGAACAATCGCGTCCAATCGGTGACCAAAGCCGGCGTTACGACGACCTATGGCTATTCGGACGACACGGTCAACAATGTGCGGACGACGACGGTCACCGATGCGCTCAGCAATCAGTGGATCTACAAATTCGATCTCACCAATTTTCTGTTGAAGTCAAGGACCGACCCGCTCAGTCGGACAAGGAGCCAGACTTATAACGCATCGCTTCAGCTTTATCAGGTCATCGCGCCCGAAGGCAATTACGTCCAATACGCCTATGATTCCCGCGGCAACAGAACATCGGTGACAAATGTCGCCAAGTCCGGCTCCGGCCTTGCGAACATCGTCACGAGCGCCGTCTATCCTTCGAGCTGTTCCAACGCGAAGACATGCAACCAGCCGACCAGCACGACCGACGCCAATGGCAATGTCACCAATTATACCTATGACACGAACAGCGGCGGTGTCGCCACGGTTACCCTGCCCGCGCCAACGACGGGCGCAGTACAGCCCCAGACACGCTTTACCTATTCGCCGCTCCAGGCTTATTACAAACAATCGAGCGGCGGCTCTCCGGTCGCATCCGGCCAGAACGTCTATCTCCCGACCGCGATCTCGCAGTGTCAGACCCTGTCGAGCTGCGCTGGTATCGCGGACGAGGTGAAGACGACCATTGCCTATGGCCCGCAGACCAGCGGCACAGCGAACAATCTGCTGCCGGTTTCGGCCGCTGCGGGCGATGGCACGGGCGCCCTGACGGCGACGACTGCCTTCACCTATGACGGCTATGGCAATCTGCTGACGGTCGACGGGCCACTTGCGGGCACCGCCGACACAACCGGCTATCGTTATGACACAGCCCGCCAGCGGATCGGCGTCACCTCACCCAATCCGGGCAACGGCCAGCCCGATCGCGCGACTCGCGTAACCTATAATCCCGACGGGCAGGTGCTGAAGCTGGAGACCGGCACGGTTACCGACCAGTCCGACAGCGCCTGGGCCAGCTTCGTGACCGCGCAGACGGTCGATATCGGATTCGACAGCTATTATCGCCCGATCACCAGCAAAGTCTCGGCCAGCGGCAGCGCCTATTCGCTGACTCAGACCAGCTATGATGCGCTTGGCCGCGCCAACTGCATCGCGGTGCGGATGAACATAGCGTCCTACGGCTCTCTGCCATCCTCTGCATGCACGCTGGCGACAACCGGCAGCGACGGGCCGGATCGGATCACCAAGGCCAGCTATGATTCCGCCAGCCAGCCGACATTGGTGCAGACTGCCTATGGTACGGCGGATCAGGCAAATGAGAAGACCACTAGCTATAACAATAACGGTACGCTCGCGACCTTGACGGATGCCCAGGGCAACAAGACGACCTATGAATATGATGGTTTCGATCGCCTGGTGAAAACACGCTATCCCGATACGACCGCGGGCGCCGGCACGAGCTCGACGACGGATTATGAGCAACTCGTCTATGATCCGAGCGGCAATATCACCAGCCAGCGGCTGCGCGGCTATGCGAACGACAGCACGCAGCATATCGACTTCACCTATGACGCGCTGAACCGGGTGACGGTGAAGGACCTTCCCTCGACGGAGTTCGACATAAATTACAATTACGACAATCTCGGCCGGCTGACGTCGGCGGTGTTTCCGCTCGCGACAACCTATACATTATCGTTCACCTATGATGCGCTGGGTCGCAATCTGACCCATACGGACATGTTCGGCACGATGACGTCGCAATATGACCTCGCCGGTCGCCGGACACTGCTCGGTTGGCCTGATGGATTCTATGTGAATTACGATCACCTCGTTACGGGCGAGGTAAGCGCGATCCGGGAGAATGGCGCGACCTCGGGCGTCGGCGTGCTCGCGACCTACAGCTATGACGGGCTTGGCCGGCGTACCGGCATTACCCGCGGCAATGGCACGACGACAACCTATGGTTATGACAACGTCTTGCGACTGACTTCGCTAGTCCATGATCTGGCGGGTAGCGCGAACGATCTCGCGCTTAGCTTAAGCTACAATCCAGCAGGCCAGATTACGAACACGACGCGCTCGAACGACAGCTATGCCTGGACGGCTGCTGCGAACCGGAACGACGCGTCCTCGGTCAACGGTCTGAACCAGGTGACGAGCGTGGGTGCCGGGAGCATCAGCTATGATGTCCGGGGCAATCTTACCACCACCGGTTCCAACAGCTACACCTATACCGCCGAGAATCATCTCGCGAGCGGGCCATCGAGCGCGGGCTTCAGTTACGACCAGTTCGGCCGGCTGTTCAAGGAAGCACAGACCACCACGACCCGTTTCCAGTATGACGGGCAGCAGATGACCGGCGAATATGTGTCGACCGCGCTTCAGCGCCGCTATGTCTATGGTCCCGGCGACGATGAGCCAGTGGTGTGGTACGAAGGCTCCGGAACAACCGATCGGCGCTGGCTGCATGCAGATGAACGTGGCTCGGTGGTCGCGGTGAGCAATGCGAGCGGCGTCTCGATCGGCACCAATACCTATGACGAATATGGCGTGCCCGGGGCCGGCAATATCGGGCGGTTCCAATATACCGGCCAGGCCTATCTGCCGACGATCGGCATGTATTATTACAAAGCCCGGATTTACTCATCGCGGCTCGGGCGGTTCATGCAGACCGATCCGATCGGCTATGGCGACGGGATGAACTGGCACAACTATGTCGGTGGAGATCCTATCAACGGCGCTGACCCTAGTGGACTGGCGACAGGCCAGGTTCCGAGCATGTCTTGCTATTCCCTTCCCGTTCCGCCCAATATCCCTAGTTATAGCGGCTCATCGAGTCCCAACGATATCGTCGTGACGGCCAAGGCAGTAAGCACGTGGCTCCAAGTGTGTATTTCGACTATGGTCTCCGTTCAAATACCAGATGGTACTATTTTCATGCAAGCGCCGGGGGCGATTGGAGGCGGTGGTGGGGGCAGAGGCACTCCAAGCGGGCGACAAACTCCTCAATGTACGCGAATCAGGAAATTGGCCGGTGAACTAGGCGAAGACTTCGAGAAGGCCTCACTCTGGCTAGGAGCAGCTTCTTTTGGCGGTGCTGTGGGAACCGCTTTTGCTGGAGCCGGCGAAGTGCCTTCGGGGGGGCTCGACACGCCTGCTACTTTTGGCTTCGCCGCCTTTGCTGAAGAGACGGGTAAGGCCGCTTTGTTTACGGGCGGCATAGGCGCGAGTCTGAAGAGTTTTTCGGAAGGGAGTCCGGGCACACTTGGAAAATTCATTACAATATCCGCGGGATCCGTAGCAATGGAGCACCTCCTCGAGAAGGTGCCCTTTGGTAATGTTATTACAAAATTACTTGAACGCGCCGCGGACATTTCTACTCAAGAAGAAAGGGCTCATTGTTAATGTAGGTGGTCCTATGTCATTAATAAATTCATTTTGGCGCTCTGACGACCCGTGGATTCAAGATCACAAATGGGTAATACTAGGTATCTTAATCTTAATTCCATTGATTATATACTCATTGATCTCGAAAAAAATATCTCTCTCTTCAGGGTCTCCTATATTTTCGAAGGCAGAGCGCCCATATGATTATTGGCTCGGTATTTCAATATATGTCGGGATGTTTACCGCGCTTGTTATTTGCATATTTCTCTGACATTCCATTTTGGGAGTCTGATTATCATCATCATAGTGTGATTTCATGGGTTTGAAATCCTTCGTGTGGAGGCGGTATGGCCAAACCAATACGTGTTAATCGAATTCGCCTCGGTGCCCTGATGGTTGCCGTAGGTGTAATGCAGATTTGGTTCGATAACCTCATTCTCGGGGGTGGCTGTATAGCCGTCGCAGCCGTGCTAATCTGCCAACACTTCTGGCTGCAAAAGAAATTTCCCGAGGCCTGAAGGGTTCCATATTACATGGGGTAATCGCGGGAGCGAGTCGCCCGAGGCCTGATATTTGAGTGAGTTGAGCGCAGCGAAAGGCGTGCGCCGGGCGGTTGTTCCCCGATAGGATGGTGAAGCGGGCTCACGACGTGGTGCCGGGCCCATGCATCGAATGGAGAACAGCCATGGACGAGTATATCGGCTTGGATGTGTCGTTGAAAGAGACGGCGATATCAGTTCGACGTGATGGCAAGCGGGTCTGGCGCGGCAAGTGCGCGAGCGATCCGGCGGTGCTGACAGAGGAGATCCGGAAGCGGGCGCCGGCGGTGAAGCGGGTGGTGTTCGATTTACGGTGACAGTCCACTTAAATACCAAGGCCGGCGCGCCGGCCCGCTATTTTTGAGCGGTGTGCCCGACATCGCGCTTTAGGCGATTAGGCATTTAAGTGGACTGTCACCGCAATTTGGGTATTCGGCGCTAACATTCCGCCGGGTTATAGGACTGTAAGCCAACGCGCTTCCGATAAATACGCTAATGCCATGGGCAATGTCGGCGGAGGAATAATCAGCACGGTGACAGCCCTAGACCCGAGCTTAGGGGCACAGACAACAAAGTGCCCCTGATTAGACGGAGGAAAATTGTGCGAGATTTATCTATTAAATCAAAGAGAATATTGACCGGATACGCGCTGATATTATTTCTGATTTCTATAGCCAATCTGTTTCTTTTTAAGGCACTATTTGAATATGACAAACTAATTTGCGCAATATTCGGCGCTATATTGGCACTCTCGATTAGGTACATTGGCCCAACCCCTGAAGAAATACGAAAATATCGTGAAGAAAATAATCGAACCCTGTACGAAGACGTCTAATTCTTTCGAATTACGGTGAATTATGGTGGCAGAATTACGGGATTACGGTGCCAGTTTACTAAATGTATGAATTGAGTACAACTTTGACGTGCCGTCACACAATTAGTGCTTTTGGTAAACTGGCACCGTAACCCTCTACCGCGACCTGCGCTGACCAGATCCGTGGACACGCTGAACGCGCCGCCCGCCCCTGCATCGCAATGTTGCGGACAATGGCTCCAGCGCGGTGTTGCCCAGCTGCCACACTATTCCAACGATTATGTCACGCGCCCGACAGATTGATCCAGATTGACGGTTCATTGCTTGAGCGCGTCATCGCGCCGCGATAGCATCCAGTAGGATAGAGTAAGAATCTGTAAAAATTCAAAAAAAAGGGGGCTCGCATGATCAGGACCGACAAAGCATCCTCCGTTCGCAACCGTAGCTGCCTGCTCGCCTCGGCGGCGACCCTCTCGCTCGCAATCGGCGGCGCGGCGCACGCGCAGTCCCGCCCGGAGGCCTCGATCCTCGCGGCGCAGGGTTCGGCGCCCGTGAGTTCCATCCTCGAACCCCAGAACGGCACGCTCGATCCGAACGTCGTGATCTCGCTTCCCGGCACCTCGACCTCGGATATCGACACGACCAACATCACCGGCGTCGGCCAGATCGTCACTGACACGAAGAACGGCTTTATCGGCCTGTGCACCGGCACGCTGATCAACCCGCGCACCGTGATATTCGCCGCGCACTGCGTGAACGAAAACCCCGCCGGCGATGGCTTCCAGGATCCATGGGGCTATGGCACCGGCGCCGGCCAGCTGCCGATCGGCGTCTTCTTCAACGTCAACAACAATGCCGCCGGAAATTCGGCGATCGGCCATTGGCTGAACGGCGTTGCCGGCGGCCCGAAGGATCTGACGCGGATCAACGAATACGCCTATAATATCAACCAGATCCTGTACAATTCGCAGTCCACCCTGCTCGGCGTGGGCAACAATTTCCTCCAGGGCGACATCGCGCTCGGCGCGCTCGACACGCCGGCGGCGAACGTGCCGACCTGGGCGCTCCTCTTCTCGGCACTTCCCGCGCCGACCTCGACCAATCCGGTGACCGGCACCGGCTATCATGTCCAGATCACCGGCTATGGCGACAATGGCACCGGCGACACCGGGCAGGGCTCGATCGATTTCCGCCGCCGCATCGCAGAGAATTATGTCGGCCTGCTCGGCTCGCTCGACGATCAGGATACCTTCCTGTTCGGCGCTCCGGACGGATTGCCGCAGAATCTGTACATGATGGATTTCGACGACCCCACCCGCACGAATCCTTATGACTTCAATATCTTCCCCGACGACGCGGCCGAGCATGAGGGCATCACCGCCCCCGGCGATTCCGGCGGCCCGCTGATCCTCGACCGGGCCTATGCCAAGAAGCTCGTGATCGCGGTGCTCTCGGGCGGCGACCGTTTCTACAACGCCCAGCCCGGCTCCAGCTACGGCACCACGAGCTTCTATCAGCCGCTTTATCTGTTCTGGGACTATATCGCCGCGGCCAATCCCTATCGCTACGTCTCGGCGCTGGCAGGGGACGGCAAATGGAGCGACCCGACGCATTGGACGACCAATGTCGATCCGGCCTATAATGTCCTCGTCAACGGCCAGCTGATGACCGGCGTGCCGACCACGCCCGGCACCGGCATCGCCGATACGTCGCCCGGTTTCGGCTCGGTCTGCTATTTCGACGTCTGCGAAGACATCGTCACCGGCGACGTGACCGTCGGCGGCGTTCCGGCCGGCACGAATGGCCCGCCTGCCGGAAACCCCGCAGCCGGGGTCCTGCCGGCACCGACGCTGGCGAACGGTCTGCCCGGCGCGACCAATTTCGTGCCCGACAATATCAGCCCGAATTCCACGACGCATACCAATGCCCGCTATTTCGATGTGACGTTGTCGGCAGCCGGCACCACCACGCTGGACGCGGCGGCTACAGTCGATCGCTTCACGATCTCGGGCGCGAGCTCGAAGCTCTCGGTCACATCGGCGGGATCGCTGACCAGCCTGATCAACATGAACCAGTATGACGGCGTTGTCGTGAACAACGGCGTGATGACCTCGGTCGGCGATTATCTGCTGCTCAGCGGTGCCGTCCAGGGCACTGGCCGCTTCAACGCGCCCTATTTCAACAACATTACCGGCGTCATCGCACCGGGCACCATCGGCGGCACAGGCACCCTCACCTTCGCCGGCAACCTCATCCTGTCGTCGGGCAGCGGCCTGATGCTCGATCTCGGGGCGAACGGCGTGTCGGACAAGGTGTCGGTGGTGACGACCGTCTTCGGCGCCAACCAGTTCCCGGTCAACGGCATCGCCAGCCTCGGCGGCACCGTCATGTTCAGCCCGGCAACCGGCTATATGATCCGCGCCGGCGACACATATACGATCGTCACCGCACAGGGTGGCTTCGCCAAGGACGCCGGTACCGGTAAAATCATCACGTTTGACCATGTCCTGCCGATCAGCGCGATCCTGACGCCGCATCTCACCTACGGCGCCAATGCGGTGACGGTGTCGATCGATGCCGGCAAATATGCCGACGTCGTCGCGAATACGCCGGTGCAGTCGGCCTTTGCCGCGCTGCTCGATGCGGATCGGCCGGACAATTACAGCGCCTTGTCGAACCTCTACGGTCCGCTCGACCTTCAGACCGCGGCCACGATCAGGGGGACGCTCGAAAGCTGGGCGCCGCGCACCGAGACAAACCGCGATGCGCTCGGCACTGTGGCGATCGACAATATGTCGCGCTTCTACCGCGACCATATCGAATCGCTCCAGCCCGGCAATCTCGGCGGCTCGGTCGCGATGATCGGCCATCCGTTCGAGATGGCGGCGAACCGCACGATGAACATGCCCGATACGCCCGAGGTCCGCAGCGATGCGGGCGAAACGGTGATGGAGGGCAAGCTTCCCGAGACGATGAGCGCGTTCGTCGCCGGCGGCTATCTCAACGGCACCAGCGAGACGATGCCGACGGCGATCCCGGTTCTGCATCGCGACAAGTTCGACGGCTATTTCATCGCCGCCGGCGTCGAGAAGGAAGCCGGCTCCCACGGCGTGGTCGGTATCTCCTTCTCCTACAGCGATATCGGCGCGACGCCGTCCTATGCCTCCCATGCGGCCAAGAGCCAGCTCTATGAGGGCACGCTGTACGGCAAGATCGAGAATGGCAGGGGCTTTGTCGCTGAAGCCATGCTCAGCGCCGGTTCCTTCAACTCGCAGACTGTCCGCAACGTCTCGCTGGCCGGCACCAACTATCGCCTGACCACCGATGACCGCTCGATGATCGTCGCGGGCGAGGTCAGCTTCGGCCAGGACTTCGATGTGGGCAGTCTCAAGGTCGGGCCGCGGGTCGGGTTCCGCGCCACCTCGATCATGTTCGATGACATCAACGAGCAGGGCGGCCCTCCGGCGCTGACCTATTACCGCGACAGCTATGACAGCCTGCAAGGTCGCCTCGGCCTCCATCTGAGCGGCGGCAAGGTCCTCAAGCCATATCTCTCGGCTTATTTTGTTCGTGAGCTCGACGACGAACCCGGCCTGGTCGCGGCGAACTTCACTGGCGCCGTCGGCCCGACGGCATTGTTCGCGGTCGCCGGTCAGGACAAGGTCTGGGCCGAGTTCAGCGGCGGCCTCTCCTACAGCACCGGCAAGGTCGAGATCTCGGTCGGCGCCGACTCGACCAAGTGGCGCACCGACGTGGCGAACCAGAGCTATCACGGCACGGTGAAGTTCAGCTTCTGATCCGGTCCCCGGCTCAGGTTCTTCCACTCCAACAAAAAGGGGCGGTTTCCTGTTGGAAACCGCCCCTTTCTTTTTGCCGCCGGGACCCCCGTCCCGTCGGCAACCTGGCGTCACCCCGCTGCCAGTTGTCTGTCCTCGCGCCGCGACCAGGCGATGAACGCGTCCTCGTCCATCGGCGCCGCGATCGCATAGCCCTGGATCACGTCGCACCCGATCACCCGCATCACGTCCGCCTGCGCCTCGGTCTCGATACCCTCGGCCACGGCCTCGCAGCCAATGCCATGGATCAGCCCGACCACCGCATGCGCGATCGTCCGCGCCTCGGCATTCTCGACGATATGCTCGATCAGGCTGCGGTCGAGCTTGACCCGGTCGACCGGCAGGTCGCGCAGCCGGGCAAGGTTCGAATAGCCAGTCCCGAAATCATCGATCGCGATGGTCGCGCCATCAGCACGCAGCAGGCCGATCGCCTCGATCACCTCGTCGCTGCAATGCATCGCCAGCGTCTCGGTGATCTCGAGCTCGAGCAGCCGCGCCGGCGCGTTGGCCGCCCGCATCGCTTCCCGCAGCCGGCGGAAGAAGCTCGCATGGTCGAGCTGGCGCGGAGAGATGTTGATGGCGAGCCGCTGCTCGATCCCGATCCGCCCCCAGCGCGCGATCGTCTCGGCGACCGTGCCGATCACCCATTCGCCGATCTCGACGATCAGCCCGGTCTCCTCGGCGCGCTGGATGAAGCTGCCCGGCAGCCGCAGCCCGTCGCGTGGATGGCGCCAGCGGATCAGCGCTTCGGCGGCGACTATCTCGCCGCCCCACACCGCGATCTGCGGCTGGAAGACCAGCGTGAACTGGCCCTCCTCGATCGCCTCGCGCAGCTCGCCCTCGAGCTGCACGCGATCGGCGATCTTGCCCGCCAGCTCATCGGTGAAATGCTCCGCGCGGCCGCGGCCATTGGCCTTGGCGTGATACATGGCGGCATCGGCCGCGCGCATCAGGTCCGTCAGGTTCTCGCCATGCTCTGGGCGCAGCGCCATGCCGATCGACGCGCCGATCTCGACATCATTGCCCACCAGATCGAACGGCTCGCTGAGCGCGAACAATACGCTACGGCCGATCCGCGCCGCTTCGGCAGGATCAGCCACGCCGTGGAAGAACATCGTGAACTCGTCGCCCGCGAGACGCCCTATGAGCGGCGGCGACACCCCGATCTCGCTGCTGACCCGGTCCGCGACAGCGCGCAGGCGATTGGCGACCATGCCGAGCAGCATGTCCCCCATTGCGTGTCCCATCGTGTCGTTGACCGTCTTGAAGCGATCGAGGTCGATGAAGAACAAGGCCGCGCCAGCGCCCGGCAGCATATCGGTCAGCGCGCGCTCACAGGTCCGGCGAAAATTGGTGCGATTGGGAAGCGCGGTGACCGGATCGAACATCGCCAGCCGGTGAACGCTGTCCAGATTGGCGCCCAGCTGGAGGAACAGGCCATTCATGGCAGCAGCGAGCTGGGGCACATTCTCGGCGATCTCCGGCGGGATTTCGCTATCGAGATCGCCATGCGCGGCGCGCGTGAGCCGCGCGATCGCGGCATCGACCGCCGACGCGGTTCCGGCGATCGCGCGCTCTGCCGATGCCCAGCACATCACGGCGCATACGACCGCCGGGATCAGCGCGCGCGCGACACTGGTGACGCCGTTCTGGCCACTGGATGTGGCGACAAGCGCAAGAATGAATGCGACCGCACCCGCGCACATCGCGAACATGATCGCGCGGCTCTTGAGCGATACACCTTCCATCGCGATCCAAAGAGCCCCCGCCGCCGCGGACAATCTCGTCCGGCTGATCGGGTATTATACGGATTGAAAGGTTAAGACTTTCGGTGATCCCGAGTGCGGCGCAGCACAATATACAGCGCGCCATTGCCGCCGTGCCGCGGATGGGCGCCCCGCACCGCAGCGATCGACCCGGCATGGCGCGAACCCGCAAGCCAGTCCCCCACCGCCGCCCGGATCGCCCCCCGCGCATGGGGTCGCTCGCTGGTCGGCACAGGCGGCTTGCCCGTGACCAGCAGAACCACGCGATCCCCCTCGCGCACCGAGCGTTCGAGCGCTGAATCGAGCAAGGCATAAGCGGTCGCGAGATTATGGCCGTGCAGGTCGATCGAGCGATCCGGCGAAACCAGCCCACGCGACAATTGCTTGTCCCAGCTGCCATCGAGCGTGGTTCCCGGAAGGGGCCGTGCCGAAGGGGCCGGAGCCTGCTGCGCTGCCGGCTTCCTGGCCGGCGCAACGACCCGCTGCGGCTGGCTCCCGGCCGCTGGGGCGGGTGCCGCCGCAACCGCCGCCACGGGCGGCGCGGCGCGTGGCCGGATCGGCCGCACGCTCGCCATCACCCGCGCCCAGAGCGCCGCTTCGTCAGGGGTTAGTGGACGCACCGCCAGCCGCCCTCTCAGCCGCAAGCCGGTCGAGCGTGCCGATCGGCAGCAGTACGAAGGCGGTGCCGTGCGCCGCCATGCCGCCCGCCGTCGCCCGCGCTTCCTCGCCAGCGCCCCAATAGGTATCGAAGCGGTTGCTGCCCCGGATCGCGCCACCGGTATCCTGCGCGATCCACAAGCCGCTCGCATCGGCACGGTCCATCGACAGGAAGACCGGCGCGCCGAGCGGCGCGAACCTCGGATCGGTCGCGGCCGAGACGCGCGGCGTCACCGCCAGGCCGAGCGCGCCAAGCGGCGGGCCGTCCAGTTCGCGGAAGAACACGAAGCTCTTGTCCTCGTGCATGATATTGCGCCCTTCCTCGGGATGCTCATGCAGCCACTGGAGAATGCCCTGCATCGAGGTCTGGCCCGGGCCGAGCAGGCCCCGCTGCTTCATCAGCGCGCCGATGCCGGTGTAATCCCGCCCGTTCTGGCTGTCATAGCCAACCCGCATGATCGAGCCGTCCGGAAGCCGCAGCCGGCCCGATCCCTGGATCTGGAGAAAGAAGAACTCGGCCGGATCGGCGGCCCAGGCAATGATCCGCGCATGGTTGTTCAGCGCACCATCGTCGATCGCCGCGCGATCATGATAGGGCACAAGGCTGTTACCCTCTACCCGCCCCCGGATCTTCTTGCCTTTGAGATCGGCGTTGAACAGGCCGAGATCGACATCGATCAGATTGTCCGGCCGTGCATAGATCGGCACATCATAGCCGGCACGGTGATCGCGTGAGCCGGCGATCTCGGGCTCGTAATAGCCGGTCGCGAACGCCTTGCCGTCGCCGACCTGCACTGCCTCGAACCATTGCGCGAAGAAACCCCGCGCATCGCCCCTGAAATCGGCGGCGGCAGCGCAGGCAGGCTGCCAGTCAGTACCACGCGTCAGGCCCGAACTGTCCGGGCGGCGCATCAGCGACGGACAGGACAGCCGGAACGCGGCGACCGCGCGGGCCGCCTGATCTGCGGAAATCGGCAGGGTTCGGAGAGACGGCCCCGCCGCTACACCGGCTTTGATGGCGTTCGCCGCCCCGGGCGTGGCTGTAGTGGTAGCGGGAGCAATCGGCTTCGTCGCTATCGGCCGGTGCACCGGCGCAGCCGGGCGAGTCGACGGGCCTTCCGCCCGTGGCACGATGCCGCCGCTACAGGCGCTCAGCATCAGCGCGAGCGCGACAATCCCCCCGTGCCGCTTCACGCCTTCACGCCTCGTCGGTATCGGCAAGCTTCCAGTTCGGGTCGCTGCTCCTCAGCGTCCGCGCGAAGGTCCAGACGTCGTGCGTCTCCTCCGCATCGCTCATAGAGCCGGCGATGAGATTTCCCTCGGCATCACGCGTGACAGCAGCGATATCGGCGTCGAAGCGTACGGTGATCCGCGCCAGCTTGCCGTCGACCGAAGCATCGGCGATGATCGCGCGTTCGACCGATACCAGCCGGTTGTCGAGCACATGTCCAGCAGTCGTCCGCGCGGCGATCGCCTCGGCAAAGGCGGCGCGCACATCCTCTTCGACGAGCCAGCCAAGCGCTTCCTCATCGCCTTTCCAATAGGCCTCGAGAATCATGCGATACGCGCCCTGAGCGCCTTCGAGGAACTGGCCGACATCGAAGCCGGGCTCGGACGACACGATCGCGCGAAGGCCTGGTTCGGCACGCGGATCGATATTGCGGTTGGAAATCTCGCGCGTCTCCTGCACCATCTCGATCGGGCGCGGCATCGCGGTGGGCGGGGCGCGCTCTTCGACCGGCTTGGGCAGCAGAGGCTGCTCATGGCCCGTCCGCTTGCCGAGGACCATGTAAAGACGCAGGCCGAGAAACGCGGCGAGCATCGCGAGAAGAACTACTACAACCACCTTGCCTCCAATATCGGCTGAGTATCTACATAGGCGTAACGCGCCATTGATTCAAATGGCCTCAATCCGGTCATATGTCCCGACCGTTGAACTGCTCGCCGCCCCCTGCTACGCGCGCCGTCGCTGGCACGCCACAGGGCATTGCCGATTATCTAGATCTTTGAGGATGAACTTTCGATGGACGAGCAGGACGACGGCATCATCACGGGCACCGAGCCCCTTCCCAATGGTGCCGACACGGCTCCCGCGGTCGGCCTGCTTTCGCAATATGTGAAGGACCTGTCGTTCGAAAATCCCAACGCGCCCGCGATCTATCAGGTCCAGGCCGCACCGCAGATCGACATCCAGTTCAATATCGGCACCGCGCAGGTCGGCGAGGACGTGCATGAGGTGGTCCTCCGCATCGAAGTCCGCGCCGAGATGGAGGGCCAGGTCGCGTTCCTGGTCGATCTCGCCTTTGCCGGGCTGTTCGGGCTGCGCAACATTCCGGCCGAGCATCTCCAGCCCTTCCTGCTCGCCGAAGCGCCGCGCCTGCTCTTCCCGTTCGCGCGCCGCGTGCTCGCCGATGCGGTGCGGGACGGCGGCTTCCAGCCGCTGCTGCTCGAGCCGATCGATTTCGGCGCGATCTATCTGCAGCAGGCCGAAGCCCAGGGCGTAACCACAGCGGAAACCGGCACGGCCTGATTTCGGCCGGTTTTCAAGGAATATAGTCAATGAACCTCACGCGCGCGCTGGGATCGGTGGGCGGGCTCACCCTTGCCAGCCGCGTGTTGGGACTGGTGCGCGATTCGCTGTTCGTCAGCTTTGTCGGCGCGGGCTTCGCCTCGGACGCGTTCCTTGTCGCGTTCCGCCTGCCCAACATGTTCCGCGCGCTGTTTGCGGAAGGCGCCTTTTCGGCAGCGTTTATCCCGATGTTCAACCGCAAGGTCGGGGAAAAGGACGGCCCGGGCCTATCCGCCGGCATTGCCTTTGCCGAAGACGCCCTCTCGGTGCTGCTGCCGGTGCTGATCGTCATGACGATCGTCATCGAGGTCTTCGCCTGGCCAGTCACCTTTCTGATGTCGGGCAAGTTCCATGGCGTTACCAACGAGCAGTTCAGCTTCGCGGTCGAACTGTCACGCTATACCTTTCCCTATCTGCTGTTCATCAGCCTGGTGTCGCTGCTCGGTGGCATCCTCAATTCGCTGCACAAATTCTGGGTGAACGCGGCCGCGCCAATCCTGTTGAACCTAACGCTGATCCTGGCCCTGCTGCTCTTTCACAACCATGATCCCTATGTGACGGCGCGCAACCAGGCGATGGCTGTCAGCGTATCGGGGGTTTTGCAACTGCTCTGGCTCGCCCAGGCCTGCTGGTCGAGCGGCGTAAGGCTTCGTATCAGGCTGCCGCAGCTTAACCCCGATGTGAAGCGGCTGATGGCATTGATCTGGCCGGCAGCAGCGGGCGCGGGCGCCGTGCAGATCAATCTGGTCATTTCGACTGCCCTGGCCGCATCGCTCCTCAACCACGGATCGGTGACCTATATCTATACCGCCGACCGGGTGAACCAGCTGCCACTCGGACTGATCGGCATCGGGCTTGGCACAGTTCTGCTGCCGCTGATTTCCCGCCAGCTCACCGCGGGCGACGATAAAGCTGCGATGGAAACACAGAACCGCGGGATGGAGCTGGCGCTGTTGCTAACCTTGCCCGCCACCGTCGCGCTGGTGCTATGCGGCGCGCCGATCGTCGCCGCGCTGTACGAGCATGGCAGGTTCGGCGCGCAGGACACCATTTTCACGGCCCAGGCGCTGTCCGCCTTCTCGGTCGGGCTGCCGAGCTACATCCTCATAAAAGTGCTGACCCCAGGCTATTATGCACGCGCCGACACCAAAACGCCGGTCCGCTACGCGATGATCAGCATGGTCGTGAACCTCGTGCTCAACCTCGCCTTCATTGTGCCGCTCAAGCATATGGGTCCCCCGCTCGCGACCGCGCTCGCTTCGACCGTCAACACCTTCCTGCTCTACCGTACCTTGCGGAAGCGCGGTCATTTCGAACCCGACCAGCGGCTGCTCCACCGTACCTGGCGGCTTGCCCTGGCTGCGCTGGCAATGGGCGTCATCCTGTGGATGCTGCAGGGCCTGCTGACGCCTTATACTCATGGCAGCTGGGAGGTGCGAACGATGGCGATGCTCGTGCTGGTCGCGGCGGGCATGGTGGTCTATGCGATCGCCACCTTCCTTCTCGGCGCCTTCACCCGCGACGATCTGGCCTTCCTCCGGCGCAAGCGCGCCGCCTGAAACGAGAAATACATGCGCGTCGTCTCCGGCATCCAGCCCACCGGCAATCTGCACCTCGGCAATTATCTCGGCGCGATCCGGCAATGGGTCGCGATGCAGGATGCGATGAAGCCAGGCGAGGAATGCCTGTTCTTCCTCGCCGATCTTCACGCCCTGTCCCAGCCGGTCGTCGCGGCCGAACTGAACGCCAACACAGTCGAGATGGCGGCGACGCTGCTCGCCTGCGGCATCGATCCGGATCGCGCCATCCTGTTCAACCAGGCGCGCGTGCCGGCGCATAGCGAACTCGCCTGGATCCTTGGCGGCACCGCCCGGATGGGCTGGCTCAACCGCATGACGCAGTGGAAAGACAAGGCGGGCAAGAGCGGCGAGACCCAGAGCGTCGCCCTGTTCACCTATCCGGTGCTTCAGGCGGCCGATGTGCTGCTCTATCAGGCGACACATGTGCCGGTCGGTGATGACCAGAAGCAGCATCTCGAGCTCGCCCGCGACATCGCAACCAAGTTCAACAATGATTTCGGCGTCGAGCTGTTCACCCTCCCCGAACCATTCGTCTCCAAGGCCGCCCCGCGCATCATGTCGCTGCGGGACGGGGCTGCGAAGATGTCCAAGTCCGATCCGTCCGACATGTCGCGGATCAACCTGATCGATAGCGACGACCTGATCGTGCAGAAGCTGAAAAAGGCGAAGACCGATCCCGAGCCGCTGCCCCTCGCCTTCGCTGATCTGGCCGCGCGGCCCGAGGCGAAGAATCTTGTGACGATCTATGCCGCCCTCGCCGAGACCTCGACTGACGCGGTGATGGCCGAGTTCGGCGGCAAGGGTTTCGGCGCATTCAAGCCGGCGCTTGCCGATCTCGCCGTCGCGGTTCTCGGCCCGATCCGCGACCGGATCACGCGGATGCAGGGCGAGCGTGAAGCTGTCGGCCAGGTGCTTGCCAAGGGCGCTGCACGCGCCAATGCGATCGCCGGGCCAACCCTGTTGGCCACCCAACGTGCCGTGGGGCTGCACGTCTGAAGAGACCCAATGGGTGGCGCTTGCGGCCGGTCCATTCAAGCGCTATTCATAACGGCTGCGCCACAATCGCAACCGTTTGAACTCACTGCGCTTTCCCTCGATACCAAGGTCGCAAAAGCCATGAAGATGCTCCCGATCGCCGCCATCGCCCTGTTTGCGCTTGGCGGTTGTGCCGCGCCGTTCGACGCAAAGGTATCGCGGTTCCAGCAGCTCGCGCCGCCAAGCGGACAGAGCTTCGTGATCCAGGCGGGCGACCCGAAGCTCGATGGCGGCATCGAGTTCGGCCAATATGCGAAGATCGTTTCGGCAAAGCTGGCCAACGCCGGATACCGCCCGGCGACCGATCCTGCGCATGCCGACCTCGTCGTGAGGATGGGCTATGATGTCGACAAGGGCCGCGAGAAAACGATCGGGACTGGTCTCTCGCCCTATGGCGGCGGGTTCGGCTTTGGCTATGGCAGCCCCTATGGGCGCTTTGGAGGGCCCTATGGCTATTACGGGCGCAGCCGCTTCGCCTTTGGCTTTTACGATCCGTTCCTGTTCGATGATGACGGCGTGACGAGCTTCACCGTCTACACCAGCGAGCTCGACCTGAAGATCGACCGGACCGACAATGGCCAGCGCGTGTTCGAGGGCACCGCCAAGGCGCAGTCGCGCAACGACGACCTGCCTTATCTCGTGCCCAAACTGGTCGAGGCGATGTTCACCGGCTTTCCCGGCAATTCGGGCGAGACGGTGAAAATCACCATCGCGCCGGAGAAGAAGTAGCCAGGGGTCGTCCCTCCCGATCGGGAGGGGAGAGCGTTGTCAGCCTTCCAGTTCGCGGAGCAGCGTCCGTACCGCACCGTCGATCTCGCGATCCTTGTCGCGCAGTTCCTCGATGCGGCGGACTGCATGGATCACCGTCGAATGATCGCGACCGCCGAACTTGCGGCCGATCTCGGGCAGCGAGCGCGTGGTCAGCCTCTTGGCGAGGTACATCGCGATCTGGCGCGGCCGCGCAACCACCACAGCGCGACGCGCCGAGACGAGATCGATCGGCTTCAGCTCGAAATGCGTCGAGACCGCGCGCTGGATCTCGTCGATCGTCACCCGCCGTTCGGCGCCGCGCAGCACGTCGCCGAGCGTCGCCACCGCGAAATCCATATCGATCGTTTCGCCGGTCAGTTGCGCATAGGCGATCAGCCGGTTGAGCGATCCCTCGAGATCACGAATATTCGCGGTGATCCGGGTTGCGAGCAGATCGAGCACGTCGTCCGGAACCCGGGCATCGGGCAAGTCAGCGAGCTTGCGGGTCAGCACCGCCCGGCGCAGCGCCAGATCGGGAAGCTTGATATCCGCCACCAGGCCTACCGACAGGCGCGAGGTGATCCGAGCCTCGATACCGTCGAGCCCCTGCGGGCAGCGGTCAGCGCTGATCACCAGCCTTTTACCGGCCGCCATCACTTCGCTGACCGTGTGGAAGAATTCCTCCTGCGTGGAATCCTTGCCGGCGATGAACTGCACGTCATCGATGATCAGCAGGTCAGCCGCACGCAAGCGCGCCTTGAAGGCATGGGTATCGCGGTCGTTCTGGCGTTGCGCACGGGCGCGGACCGCCTGCACGAACTCGAACATGAATCGCTCGGCGGACATCACGATCACGTTCGCGTCGGGGCATGCCTCGAGATAGGCGGCGCCGATCGCGTGCATCAGGTGCGTCTTGCCCTGGCCGGTCGCGCTATGGATGAAGAGCGGGCTGAAACGGGGCGTGCCCGGCTCAGCCAATGCGCGCGCGGCATTGAAGGCGACCCGGTTGCTGTGATCGACCACGAATCGGTCGAAGGTGAAACGCGGATCGAGTTGCGGGCGCGCCGAGGGTTCGAGCGGAGCCGGGGCGACATCGGCTGCCTCGACCGACAGGATCGCCGGCTTCGCCGACGCGACTCGGGTCTCGATCGAAACGCTCCGCACATCGGGCAGGATCGAACGGAATTCCTGGAAAAGCCGATCCGCATAATGATTGCGGACCCAGTTGGTCATGAAAGCGGAGGGCAGCGCGAGCCGCACGGTATCGCTGTCCGAACCCTCGACCAGTTCGATCGGCTTCAGCCACTGGTCAAAGAGGCGAACGCCGGCGGACTCGCGCAGATGACCACGCACAGTGCCCCAGGCCTTCGCAACCTCATCGCGCCTTATAGCGTCTCTGGTTACCGTTGCCGCCAACACCCAATCCTTCCCCGGAGCGGGGAGACACACACGTCCCCGCCACCTTGTTTTTCACAGACAAAGGCTTCCCCCAGCCGGAATCCCCGTCCGCCTGAATTCGAAGCTCTCAATTAGGTCGCGAGACTGAGTCGTCTGCGCGGCGAGGGGTGATTTATGAAGATCAAACCGAGTCGGGCAAGACCCCAAGACGTAACAAAACCGAAATAAACGGGATTGACTCGGAAGGAGCCAAGGATTCCCGTCAAAAATCGCATAATCTATTAGAATTGCACGATTATCTGAAGAAACTCAGCGCGAATCGCTCGCGAATCGCGGTGAATCCTGACTTTTCCCGCATTGGGTATGGTGAGAACTCAAAACACTTTGCGCGCAGCGTGCGCCACGTTTTCCACGATATGGAACACGACAAAAAACCCGCCGGAACGATCCGGCGGGTTTATGTCCCTGCCCCCGCGTGACGCGGATCAGGCGAGTGCGGTGAGCCGCTTGGTCAGGCGGGCGAACTTGCGCGAGGCGGTGTTCTTGTGGAGCACGCCCTTGGCGACGCCACGCGCCAGCTCAGGCTGCATCTGCGCCATCGCCGCGGTCGCCGCAGTCTTGTCGCCCGATGCCAGCGCGGCCTCAGCCTTCTTCACGAAGGTGCGGATGCGGCCAACCCGGTTGCCGTTTACTTCAGCGCGACGCGCATTGCGCCGGATTCGCTTTTTCGCCTGTGGCGTGTTCGCCATGAAGCCCTCTGATCTGATATAGAAAAGGGCGCGAACGGCAAAGCTCGCGGCCCCGGAAAGCGGGCCTCTTACGCATCAAGAGTGAGTCGGTCAACCGCTCAACGCTGGCATTTCGGGCACCAGAAGGTTGAACGCCCGCCTTCGACGTAACGCTTGACCGTTCCGCCACAGTCGCAGGGCTCGCCTTCACGACCATAGACAAGCCACTGTTTGGAGAAATAGCCGAGCTCGCCATCGGGCCGGGCATAGTCGCGGAGCGTCGAGCCGCCGGCCTCAATCGCCGCCGCCAGCACGGTGCGCACTGCCGCGACGAGCCGTTCGAGTCGCGGCAGAGAGACCTGCCCCGCGGCTTTGGCCGGCGCGATTCGGGCAACATGAAGCGCCTCGCAGACATAGATATTGCCGAGCCCGGCGACGATTCGCTGATCGAGCAGCATCGCCTTGATCGACGCTGTCCGTCCGGCGAGCGCGCCCAGCAGATAGGCAGCGGTGAAATCGGGCCCGAGCGGCTCTGGGCCCATCGTGACGAAGGGCGGCCAGGCAGCGAGCGATTCGGTCTCGACCAGGTCGAGCGAGCCGAAGCGGCGCGGATCGTTGAGCGCGAGCCGGTGCTTGTCGGTCTCGATGATCAGGTGGTCGTGCGGCAACAGCTCACTTGGATCGATTCGCCAGCGCCCGGACATGCCGAGATGGAAAACCAATGTGTCGCCGCGATCGGTATCGATCAGGCCATATTTGGCGCGGCGCCCGAGCCCGGTCACGATCGCGCCGGTCAGGCGCTGGCCGAGATCGACCGGAATGGCTTTCCGCAGATCGGCGCGGCGCGCCTGGACGCGTGCGATGCGCTGCCCCTCCAGCACCGGGCGCAGGCCATTGACGGTGGTTTCGACTTCGGGAAGTTCTGGCATCGACACTCTTTCAACGTGGACGGTTTGCTATGGCCGCGCCCTCGGCTAGAGCCCCCTCATGAACGATACCGTTTCCTTCGGCTATGAAGAGGTTGCCCCCGACGAGAAGACGCGTCGCGTCGGCGGCGTCTTCTCGAGTGTGGCCTCGCGCTACGACATCATGAACGACGCGATGTCGGGCGGCATGCACCGGCTGTGGAAGGACCGCTTCGTCCGCCGGGTGAAGCCCCGCGCCGGCGAGCAGATCCTCGATATGGCCGGCGGCACCGGCGACATCGCCTTCAGACTTGCCAAATCGGGCGCTGCCGTGACGGTGGCCGACATCAACCCTCAGATGCTCGAAGTCGGTATGGAACGTGCGCAGAAGCGCGGTATCGATGGACTGGTCTGGACTGAAGCGAATGCCGAGACGCTCGCCTTTCCCGACCGCTTCTTCGATGCCTATACCATCGCCTTCGGCATCCGGAACGTGACGGATATCCCCAAGGCCTTGCGCGAGGCGCACCGTGTGCTCAGGCGCGGCGGGCGATTCTTCTGTCTCGAATTCTCGACCACCCTTTGGCCGGGCTTCGCCGAAATCTACGACGCCTATTCGCACAAGATGGTGCCGAAGCTCGGGCAGCTGCTTGCGCAGGACGCCGACAGCTATCGCTATCTGATCGAATCGATCCGCCGCTTCCCGGATATGCCGACCTTCGAGCGAATGATCGGTGAGGCCGGTTTCGTGCAGACCAATGTCGAGCCGATGCTGGGCGGACTCGTCGCGATCCATAGCGGCTGGAAGATTTGAGCCAGCTTTCATGACCGCGACCGCTGTCCATCTCTGGCGGCTCGGCAAATGGAGCCGAATCCTCGCGCGTCACGGCGCGCTGGGCGGAATCGAGCGCGATCCGAATACGCCGCCGCGCCTGAAGCTCGCCGTCCGCATCGCCCGGTTCGGCGCGCGCGTGCCGAAGACGCCGGCCTATGCCGATGCGCTCCAGGCGATCGGTCCGGCCGCGATCAAGCTCGGCCAGACGCTTGCGACCCGGCCCGATATCGTCGGCGAGGTCGCGGCAAAGGACCTGATGCGCCTCCAGGACGCGCTGCCGCCCCTTCCCTATGAAACCATCCACGCCGCGATGACGCGCGCGTTCGGACGGCCGCCCGAGGATCTGTTCGCCTCGATCGATCCCGTCCCAGTCGGTGCCGCATCGATCGCGCAGGTCCACCGGGCCGTCACCACCGATGGCCGCGATGTGGCAGTCAAGGTGCTGCGCCCGGGCGTCGAGGAAGAGTTCGCGCGGGCGATCGACACCTATCAATGGGCCGCGGCCCAGATCGAGGCGATGGGCGGTGAGCTCTCGCGCCTGCGACCGCGGCTCGTGATCGAAACCTTCAAGCGCTGGACCGCGCGCGAACTCGATCTTCGGCGCGAGGCTGCTTCGGCTTCCGAACTGGCCGAGGCGATGACGGCGCAGCCCGATTACGTCGTCCCCGCGATCGACTGGCAGCGGACCACCACGCGGGCGATGACGATTGCCTGGGTCGACGGCATCAAGATCTCTGACCGTGCAGCTCTTGTGGCTGCCGGGCATGATTTGCCGAAACTGGCCGACACGCTGGTCCATGCCTTTCTGCGCCAGGCGATCGCCGAGGGTTTCTTCCACGCCGACATGCACCAGGGCAATCTGTTCGCCCTGCCGGACGGCCGCATCGCCGCGATCGATTTCGGGATCATGGGCCGGATCGACCGGCGTGCGCGAGTGTGGCTGGCCGAGATTCTCTATGGACTGATCACCGGCAATTACAAACGCGTCGCCGAGATTCATTTCGAGGCGGGCTATGTCCCCCCGCACCACAATGTCGCCGAGTTCGCGACTGCACTCCGCGCGGTCGGCGAGCCGATGCGCGGGCTTGCGGTAAAGGATATGTCGATCGGCATGATGCTCGACGGCCTGTTCAACATCACCCGCGATTTCGACATGCAGACCCAGCCGCATCTGCTGCTGCTGCAAAAGACGATGGTGATGGTCGAGGGCGTGGCGACCAGCCTCGACCCCGATATCAACCTGTGGGATTCGGCCGCGCCATTCGTGCGCGAATGGATCAGGACCGAGCTCGGGCCCGAAGCCGCCGTGGCCGACCGGATCATCACTGACCTGCGCACCCTTGCGCGATTGCCAGACCTGATCCGCAATATCGAATTGCGCTATCCTGCCCCGGGTGGTGCGCCGCCTGCGCCGCCGTTGAAGGAGATCGAGATTGTCAGGATCGGTGGTGGCTGGCGCTATGTCGCGGTCGCGATGGTGACAGTGCTGGTGACGTTGGCCGCGACCTGGATCGTCTTGGGATAGCTATGGCCCGCCCCCTCGCCCCGCTCTGGATGACCGCGCCAAGCCGGTTCGCCACGCTGAAGCGGCCCGCCGCATGGTGGGGGCTTGCGCTGCTCGCCATCCTGCTCGCCGCCAGCCTGAGCGCTATTGCCAGCCCGGGCCCGCCGCCTGTCAGTCACAACCCCGCCCACCGCGCCGACGACGAGGCCGATGTCGTCCTGTACGAATCGATCGTCGCGGGCGTGCGCGGCGGCGGCGAATATTATGCGGTGACGGCGCAGGCGTTGCGCACCGGCAATTATCCGCTCAAGCCCTTCGTCACCTTCCGTTTGCCGACGCTCGCCCTTTTGCAGGCGGCGTTACCGCACGGTGCGACGATCGCCCTGCTCTATGCTCTTGCGGCCGGTGTCGTGCTCGCCTGGTTCGTCCGGCTGCGCCCGGCGCTCGCCCGCCCGCCACCCATTCTGATCGCCCTGGGGCTGCTCGCGGGCGGCATGGTTGCCTTCGTCCAGCCCGACCTCGCCAGCTTTCATGAGGTCTGGGCAGGCTTGCTGATCGCGCTGTCGCTGGCGCTGCGCCGACGCGAGCGCTGGGTTGAAGCCGTGGCCGTCGGGATGATGGCAATGCTGATCCGCGAAACCGCTGGGCTCTATGTCGGTATCATGACTGTGCTCGCGTTCGCCGGGGGTCACCGGCGCGAGGCGCTCGGCTGGTTCGCGACGATCGCGATATTCGCCGTCGTCATCGCCTTCCATGCCCATGCCGTGGCGCAGGTGGTCCACAAGATCGATCCCGCGTCGCCGGGCTGGGCGGGAATGCTCGGCTTCGGCTTCTTCGTGAAGACGATGACTCTTTCGACCGCGCTGAACCTGGCGCCGCAATGGCTCGCCGCGCTGCTGCTCGGACTCGCCCTGTTCGGCTGGTCGGCATGGAACGATGCGCTCGCGTTGCGCGCGCTCGCCGTCTTCGCGGGCTATGCGGTGTTGCTCTCCCTGTTCGGGCGCACCGACACCTTCTATTGGGGATTGATGGTCGCGCCCACGATCCTGGTTGGCCTTGCCTTTGTGCCCGATGGCCTTCGCGACCTCGTCGCGGCGGCGCTCGACAAGCGGCGGATCATCGTGACAAGACTGACCAGATAGGGGCTGAGCCGATGAAGATTCTCCTCATCGTCGGCGGCGGCATCGCGGCGTACAAGGCATGCGAGCTGATCCGCCTGTGCCGCAAGGCCGGGATCGAGGTGCGCTGCGTCCTCACCGAGGGGGGCGCGCATTTCATCACGCCGATGACGCTCGCGGCGCTCTCCGAGAACCAGGTGTTCACGACGCTCTGGGATCTCAAGGACGAAGCCGAGATGGGCCATATCCAGCTCAGTCGCGAAGCCGATCTGATCGTCATCGCACCCGCCACCGCCGACCTTCTCGCGAAGATGGCGGCCGGGATTTGCGACGATCTCGCCACCACCCTGTTGCTCGCGACCGACAAGCCCGTGCTCGCCGCGCCCGCGATGAATGTGCGGATGTGGCAGCACGCGGCCACACGCCGCAACATCGCGACGCTACGGGGCGACGGCGTGACGGTGCTCGAGCCCGATGAAGGACCGATGGCCTGCGGCGAGTTCGGCCCCGGCCGCCTCCCCGAGCCTGAAGCGATCCTCGCCGCGATCCGCCACCAGCTTTCGGCCTGATCCGTGTCTTTGGCGGGCAAGCATGTCCTCGTCACCGCGGGGCCGACCCATGAGCCGATCGACCCTGTGCGCTATCTCGCCAACCGGTCTTCGGGGCGCCAGGGTTTCGCGATCGCGGCCGCGCTGGCTGAGCTCGGCGCGCGGGTGACGCTGGTCGCAGGCCCGGTGACGCTGGCCACGCCGCCAGGAGTCGACCGGATCGACGTCGAAACCGCCCGGGAGATGGCGAAAGCGGTGAGGCTGGCGCTGCCCGCCGACGCCGCTGTCATGGTCGCGGCGGTCGCTGACTGGCGGGTCGAAAGCGCCGGCCAGAAGCTTAAAAAGGGCGTCGTCCCGCCCGTCCTCCATCTCGTCGAGAATCCCGACATCCTCGCCACGCTGGCGAAGAGTCCGGACAGGCCGAAGCTGCTGATCGGCTTTGCCGCCGAAACCGAGAAAGTGATCGAGCATGCCAGCGCCAAGCGGCTGCGCAAGCGCGTCGACTGGATTGTTGCCAATGACGTGTCGGGTGACGTGATGGGAGGCGACGCCAATGCCGTGCATATCGTCACGGCGGACGGCGTCGAGAGCTGGGAACGGCTGCCCAAGGACGAGGTCGCCCGGCGGCTCGCCGACCGGATCGCCGCCGCCCTGCCCGCCTGACCCCGGCGCAGCCGGGCTTTCCTTTCCGCGGCAAAAGATGCCCACTGCTCGACAACCCTCAAACGCGCGATAGTGAGAGCTTATGACCGACCCAATCACGATCCTACTGAAGCGCCTTCCCCATGGTGAGGGCCTGCCGCCGCCCGCCTATGCGACTGAGGGCGCGGCCGGCATGGATGTGGTCTCGGCCGTGGACACGACGCTCGCGCCCGGTGCCCGCGCGGCGATACCAACCGGCTTCGCGATCGCGATTCCGCCGGGCTATGAGGTTCAGGTCAGGCCGCGCTCCGGACTTGCGCTCAAACACGGGGTCACCTGCCTCAACACCCCCGGCACGATCGACAGCGATTATCGCGGCGAAGTGCAGGTGATCCTGATCAATCATGGCCAGGCGCCTTTCCCGATCGCGCGGGGCGACCGGATCGCCCAACTCGTTCCCGCCCCGGTCCAGCGCGCGGTGCTGGACGAAGTGGATACACTGGAGGATACTGCACGCGGGAGCGGAGGATTTGGATCCACGGGGCGTTGATGCTTGCAATTATGCTTTTGCAGGCAGCGGTTCCGGCAGTGCCGACTGACTGGTCGGCACTGCCGCCGCTGCCCTATCTGACCGCGCCGCAGATGGCGCCGCCGCTGGCGCGCTTCGTCGCGGACGAGATCGCCGCGGGGCGCTGCTCAGTGCCCAAACCCGCCGATGGCCATTATGTAGTCAAGGTCGATGTCGCCACACTGGTCGCGGCGGACGGCTCGGTCCGCCGCGCCGTGCCGCACGCGATCGCCTGCCCCACGGTTGAGCAATATAGCGTCGGCCTGGTTCTCAAATTCGCACGCGCCAACCTGCCGCCCCGCGCCGGCGCTGCCGATCAATGGTACCGCGCCACCATCGTCTATGACTGGGGCGGATGACCCTGACCGACGCCGAACTTGAGCGCTATGCCCGCCACATAGTGCTGCGCGAGGTCGGCGGTGCCGGCCAGACGAAACTGCGCGGCGCCACCGTTGCCGTGATCGGCGCGGGCGGGATCGGTTCGCCGGCGATCCAATATCTCGCCGCCGCCGGGATTGGGCGGCTGATCGTGATCGACGACGACCTGGTCGAGCTGTCAAACCTGCAGCGCCAGACACTGTTTGGCGACGGAGATATCGGCCTGGCCAAAGTCGATGGTGCCGCACGCGCTGTTGCCCGGCTCAATCCGGGGGTTGTCGTCGAGGCACACCGGGAACGGATCGATGCCGGCAATGCCAGCGCGCTGATCGCAGGCGCACAGGTCGTGCTCGACGGCACCGACAATTTCGCGACCCGCCTCGCCGTCGCTGACGCGGCGCTGGCGGCGCGTATCCCGCTGGTTTCAGCCGCCGCGGGCCAGTTCGAAGGGCAGCTCGGGCTGTTCCGTGGGTGGGAGCCGGACAAGCCCTGTTATCGCTGCTTCGTCGGAACCGATCCGGACCGCGCCGAGACAAGCTGTTCCGAAGCGGGCGTGCTCGGCGCGATGACGGGGGTGATGGGCAGCCTCGCGGCTCTTGAGGCGATGCGCGCGATTACCGGCTTCGGGGAAGATAGTGCCGGCAAGCTGCTACTGGTCGACGCACTTGCCTTCCGCTTCCGCACGATCACCTTGCCCAAGGATCCAGGCTGCCCGCACTGCAGTTAGCGCGGCCGGGCAATCCAGTTTTCGAGATAAACCTGGGCTGTATCGGCCGGTATGACGGGCACCAGCGATCCATCGTCCTCGAGCCGGAACCAGTCATATCCAGCCTCATGAACGATCCGCGCCGGCTCCGACGCGTCATGGCCTGCGGACGCTGACAGGGTCGGACAAATCTCCATGAAGATGATTTGGGGCAGTCGCTTCGCGAGCGTTTCGGATGCGCCGCGAAACACCAGGGATTCAAATCCTTCGACGTCGATCTTGAGCAAGCCAATCCGCTCAATGCCCTCACGCGCGACGAACGCATCGAGCGTCACAGCCTCGACCATCTCGATATGCGGATCGGACTCGATCGCGATCCGTGCCGTCGCCCGCACCACGGGATCGGCGTTGAAGGCAATGCTGCCCGCCACGTCCGCGATGGCGAGGCGGTGGCTTTTCACATTGGTGAAGCCGTTCAGCTGGACGTTCTTTTCCAATGCCGAGAAGGTCGAGACGGCGGGCTCGATCGCATGAATTACGCGCTCCGGAAACTGCCCGGCCAGCAACATGCTGACGATACCGACATTGGCGCCGATATCGATCACATCTCCCTCGGTCTCCGCGACCTGGGACAGGAGGAATTGTTGTTCGGTTTTCGAGATGCAGCCAGTGATCGAATGATATTCGGAGAAGCTGATGAAATTGCCGATCTTCGCACCGTTGATCAGGCTAAAAGCCGGATTGCCGGCGGATCGCAGGCCGTCATAGCGCCAGCGCAGCCATTCCAGGCCCAGCCCCGGATTGGACAACGCAGCTTTGATATTCCGTATATGCATGCACATTCACCGATGTCGGAACCCGCCGCATGGCGGAAGAGAAACTGAACGATGATCCCGTTGTGGCATTCCTTCGCGGGCACGTCACTAGGGGCAAATGGTAGAGTTCACGGCTTTTCCGCGGCGACGCTCGGAGAAGCGGAACGCCGATAAAGCTCATAACGGCGCTCGACGAGCCGGGCCGCATGGTCCCCGGGAATATTCTGGAACGACGACCGGTTACTGAGCTGCAGAAACACGATCATGATCGGCAGCATCACTGCCTGCGCACTCAGCAGGACGGCGAAGCCGAGGACGTTGGTGGCCCATCCCGGTATCGCGAGATCGGTGAAGAGCCGGATGCAGATCACGACGATGACCGCCAGCACCGCGAGCGCGAAAATGCCTGCGCTCGCCAGCAGGATGCGGACGAAAACCGCGTCGATGAACACTGATATGGCACCAAGGCCGTGCGTGATCAGGCTGACCAGCTTCATCTGCGAATGGCCGGCATAGCGCGAGCCGCGCGCGGTCGGGACGCGGTGGATAGGGATCTTCGCCTGGATCAAGGTTGCTGCGAAATTATTCCAGATATTGGCGTTGTGGACGAGGCGACCGACATGCTCGCGCGTCAATACCGAGAAATTCCCGAAATCGATGCGATTGCCGGTTAGCGCCCGAAAGATCTGGACATAGATCCAATAGAAGAGTCGGAAACCCGGCGTCTCCGAGCGTTTGAAGCGCTGCGCGACGATCGCGACGCCGGGCTCGGCGGCCGCGGTATCAACCATTCGCTTCAGCTCAGCCGGAACATCTTCGCCATCCGAATCCATGATCGCCACGGTTTCAGCGCCCGGCTCGCTATCCGCATGCACGAGCCCGACGGCGATCGCCCGCTGGTGCCCGACATTCATCCTCAATCTCAGGACCGTCGCGCTCGCTATGCTTCCCGCCAGCGCGGGCACTACAGGCTGTGCATTCGAACAATCATCCACCGCGATGATCTCGACGTCATATTGCTCCGCAGGGAGGGCGATCTCGATATCGCGCAGCAAATGCCCGAAGGATTCCCAGTCGTCATAGACCGGCGTGACGATCAGCAGCGAATGCCGGATGCGCTGTCCATCAGGGTTCGACTGACGCACGCTTCATCCCGATCCCGCCGACGTTCCAGCAGTGAATGGACGAGGGCTCGGCGCCGCGCAATGGCAAACAGCGGGTGTTTCCTTATGCGCCAAGTGGCTGGCCCCAATTGACTGGCCATCGCCGCCGCGCTTGGCTAGTGCCCGCCGATCGGCGGGAACCGCGGGGGCCAGGGTGAGCGAGAACTTCGGAGGAGCCTGGTTCAACCTCGTTCGCCGCAATCCCATCCTCATCATCGCGGCGCTGGCTTCTCTCGCGCTGATCGCCCTCGTTGCAGGCTCGCCCGCCCGCTATCTCTACGACGAGCGCTATTATATCCAAGGCGCCTGGCTTCTCGCGAGGGGCGCCAGTTTCCGCGATTTCCTACTCGCACCACTCAACACTCCAGCCGGGCCGCTTTATCCGACCATGCAATGGCTGGCGTCGCCGCTTACCGGCCTCCAGCCCAGGGCGGTGCGCATTCCCAATATCGTCCTGCTGGCCGCAGCGAGTGCTGCGATAGCCTATGCGATGGCACGCTGGCGCCTGACCGACCCCTGGGCACGCGCCGCAATGGTGCTGGCATTGCCGATCATCTGGGTGAGCACCGGCATGGCGTTCACCGAGATGCCGGCCTTTGCCTTTGCCAGCTTTTCGCTCGCGGCCTCCGCCTGGGCGATGTCGGCTTCGACGGAATCGCGGGGCCGCCTCTGGCTCGGTTTCGCCATGGCCGGCATCTGTTTCGGCATCGCGATCCTGGGGCGGCAGCCTTATCTGCCCGCAGCCGGCGGCTTTGTGCTGATCGCTGTGTTCGAACCGCGATTCCGCTGGCCAGCCTTGATGGCGGCGGCGCTCTCCTGCGCGGTTCCGCTTCCCGTCTTCCTGCTCTGGGGCGGTCTGGTCGCTCCACAGGTGGCGTGGGTCGGCGGCGTGGATCTCGGCCATGGCGCGCTTGCCTTTGCCTATTTGTCAGCGCTCATCCTGATCCTCGCGCCCGGCTATTTCCTGACGAAATGGCAATGGTCCCTGATCGCGGGGCTGATCGTCGGGCTCGCGATCCTGCCGTTCGGCGGCTTGCCCGCCACCGTCGCGGAGGGGATTGCGGTCCACCTGCCTCGCCCGGCGGCCCATCTCTTCCAGCTCGCCATTTCAGCTATGCTGGTCGGCGGCGGAGCAAGCGTCATCATTGCCTCCGCCATCAATATCTGGACTCGCCGCGACGACCGGATCTTCGTCCTGATGGTGTTGCTGACCCTCGGCCTGACCTCGACCGCAGCTTCGATTACGCACCAATTCTCATCGCGCTACCTGATGGCGGCGTTTCCGTTCGCGCTTTTCGCGGTGCAGCCCTATTTCACGCTGTCGCGATGGGCGGCTGGGCGGCTCGCCGCGGGGGCGTTGTGCGGTTATCTCTCGCTCGCCCATTATTTCAACTGGGCCCCGCCGACCGGCTGATCGCCCCCGCGCATTAAGCAATAGTTCGCGTGGGGAACCTATAGCAGCGATCGATGGTGCGATTCGGATGATGACAGATGGGCAGTGACCGTACCGGCAAGGTGCTGATCATATTCGGCACCCGGCCGGAGGCGATCAAATTATTCCCGGTCGTTGCCGCGTTGCGCGATACGGCCTGCGTGCAGGTCCGCACCTGCGTGACGGCGCAGCATCGCGGCCTGCTCGATCAGGTGCTGGCGATTGCCGGCCTCACTCCGGATATCGACCTCGATCTCATGGAGCCGGGCCAGGGCCTCGATCGCCTGACCGCGCGCCTGCTGACTGGTCTCGGCGACGTGATGGACTCGGAGAAGCCGGATCGCGTCATTGTCCAGGGCGATACCGCGACCGCCATGGTCGGCGCGCTCGCCGCTTATTATCGCAAGATTCCGGTCAGCCATGTCGAGGCGGGCCTGCGCTCGGGCAATATCTACCAGCCCTGGCCCGAAGAGGTGAATCGCCGCATCGTCGCGCCGATCGCGGACCAGCATTTCGCGCCGACCGAAACCGCCGCCGAGGCGCTGAGGCGGGAAAATATCGATCCGGCGACGATCCACGTCACCGGTAATACAGTCATCGACGCACTCTACGCGACGCGCGAACGGCTCGGCGAGGATCCATCACTCGCCGCAGGGCTCGATCCGATCGCCGAGCGCTTCGCCGGCAAGCGCATCATCCTGGTGACCACCCACCGCCGCGAGAATTTCGGCGACGGCATGGCCGGCATCGCCGGCGCGCTGGGCCGGATCGCCGAACGGACCGACACTGCGATCCTCTTCCCGGTCCATCCCAACCCCAATGTCGTCTCAGTGATGGACGCGATGCTTGGCGACCAGCCCAATATCGCCCGGGTCGATCCGCTCGATTATCCGAATTTCGTGCGCGCGCTGGCGATGTGCGAGATTGCGCTCACCGATTCCGGCGGTGTCCAGGAGGAAGCGCCCGCGCTGGGCAAGCCGGTGCTGGTGATGCGCGAAACGACCGAGCGCCCCGAGGGCGTAGCCGCCGGTACCGCAAAGCTGATCGGCACGGATTCCGATCGCATCGTTTCCGAAATATCAATCCTCCTGGACGACAAGCAGGCCTATTCGGCCATGGCCCGCGCCCACAACCCCTTTGGCGATGGTCATGCGTCCCAACGCATTGCGAAAGTTGTCGCCGATGATTTCGGATCATGAGCTCAAGGTCGTCGTCATCGGCCTCGGCTATATCGGGCTCCCCACCGCCGCGGTGATCGCGCGGACCGGTGCCAAAGTCCTCGGTGTCGACGTGACTCAATCAATTGTGGACACAATCAATTCAGGCAGGGTGCATATCGAGGAGGTGGATCTCGATGGCCTGGTTTCGGGCGTCGTGGCACGCGGATCGTTGCGCGCGTCTACGGTGATTGAGCCGGCGGATGTGTTCGTCATCGCTGTCCCAACGCCTTTCGCCGAGGATCACGCGCCCGATATCGGCTATGTCCTCCGCGCCGCGACAACCGTGGCAACGGTGCTGAAGGCGGGCGATGTGGTGATCCTCGAATCCACCTCCCCTGTCGGCACGACCGAAAAGGTCCGGGATCTGCTTGCGGAGCTGCGTCCCGATCTCAGGATACCGGGCAGGACAGGCGAGAGTCCGGACGTCGCCATCGCCTATTGCCCCGAGCGCGTGTTACCCGGCCGCATTCTTGTCGAGCTGATCGACAATGACCGCGTCATCGGCGGCATCACGCCGCGATGCGCGCGAAAGGCACTGACCTTCTACCGCCGCTTCGTCCGCGGCGCCTGCGTCACGACGACATCGCGGGCCGCTGAGATGACCAAGCTCACCGAGAACGCGTTTCGCGACGTCAATATCGCCTTTGCCAATGAGCTGAGCCGGGTGGCCGACACGATGGACGTGGATGTGTGGGAGGTCATTCGCCTCGCCAACCGCCACCCGCGCGTCAATATCCTCTCGCCCGGACCGGGCGTTGGGGGACATTGCATAGCCGTCGACCCATGGTTCCTCGTCCATGCCGATCGCGAGAATACGCCGCTGATCCGCACCGCGCGCGAAGTGAACGATGCAAAGGTGGATTATGTGATCGAGCGCGCCGCGGCGATGATTGCTGCGCATCCCGGCATGCCGGTCGCGTGCATGGGCCTCGCGTTCAAGGCGAATATCGACGATTTCCGTGAGAGCCCGGCGCTCAAGGTTGCTGCTGCACTCGCCGCGCGGTTTGGCGAGCGGCTGCATGTCGTCGAACCCTATGCCGACACGCTTCCCGCCGCTTTCGACGGCACCAATGCTCGCCTCACCGACATCGACACAGCGATCGAGACCTGCCCGATCATGGTGGTGCTGGTGGATCACGACATTTTCAAATCGGTGCCGCTCGACGAACGCGTGGGAAAGATCGTCTATGACACCCGCGGCATCTGGCCCGATCAGGCCGGCGTCTCGCTTCGGGCCGAACCGCTGCGCCTGGCGAGCTGAGAGGGGCAAGCTGAGCGGGGCGAACCGAGCCGGGTCAGCTGACCCTCGCCCCCCAGCGCTGGACTTGAGCACCGCTATCCCCTAGCCGAAGGCCGTGCTGTGGGGGCGTTATCGGTGCGAGGCGCGGGGGATTGATGCGTGACGTCGTGACTCAGGTGGAAGCGAGCATTGATGCGCCCGCCGCCATTCCGCAGCCGCGCGAAAGCGAAGGCCAAAAACCCAGGCGATCGGGCAATCGCATCGAATCGATCCATAATCTGCGCGGGATCGCGTCGCTGACGGTGCTGTTCGACCATCTGGTGGCGAGCCCCTATGTCGGCGCCCCGGCCATGGTCGTCGCGGCGGGGATTCTCGGCAATTACGGGGTGACGATCTTCTTCTTTATCTCGGGCTTCGTCCTGCCCTATTCACTGCAGAAATCGAAATACCGCATCCAGGATTTTCCGATGTTCATCGCCCGGCGTTTCGTCCGGGTCGACCCGCCTTTCTTCGTCGTCGTTGGCCTGACATTGTTGCTGAACGTCCTGCTCGGCATCATCAAAAATGATCCTTATCATATCGACTATGTTCAGGTGTTTGCTCACATCGCCTATATCGCGCCACTCCTGCACAAGCCCTGGCTGCTCAGCGTCTTCTGGACGCTTTGCACTGAATTCCAGTTCTATATCACGATCGGCCTGATCTTCCCGATTCTGCGCAAATACGCACTGTTGATCGCGCTTGGCTGCGCTGTCTGCATGTGGCTCTATGTCCCCGGATACTTCCCCGCGGAGCGGCTGCCGATGGGCCAGCGCGAAATCATCTTCGCCTATCTGCCGTCCTTCATGGTCGGCATGGCGACGTACCTCTATTGGGAAAAATTGGTCGAATTCCCGACCTTTGCCGGTGCGATCGCGATTTCAGTGATTGCCCTGTTCTTCAAGGCGCCGCTTGATATCTCGATCACGGCGCTGGTCACGATCCTCGTCGTCTTCAGGTTCAGATCGTTCCATAATGTGATCCTCGATTTCTTCGGGAAAATTTCTTACTCGCTGTATCTGATCCATCTGCTGGTGATCGTTTCGGTCTTGCCCATGCTTCACCGCCTCGACCTGCCCTGGCCGGTGATGATGCTGCTCGGCGGCGGGGTTTCGATCGCCGCGGCGGCATTGGTGTACCGCTTCGTCGAGGGGCCTGCGCTGGCCTGGTCGAAGCTGCTGAGACAAAGCCCGGATAGAAAACCCGCGTAACGAAACCGCTTTTCAGCGGCGCGTGCCGCGACATGACCATGTCGGTGAAAGTCATACAGAATAGAATGATAGGCGCGCGCGGGGAGACTCCCGCTGGACCGGCGCACACAAGCTGGTATGCGAATCCCGCGCGAGACGTATTTTCCGCGCGCCTGAGAAGATAGCTGGAACTCTACCGCATGACGAAGACCGCGTTGATCACGGGTGTAACCGGGCAGGATGGTGCCTATCTGGCAGAACTGCTGCTTGCCAAGGGCTATGAGGTCCACGGCGTCAAGCGCCGCTCCTCGTCCTTCAACACCGCGCGAATCGATCATCTCTACCAGGATCCGCACGAGAAGGGCGCAAGGTTGCACCTTCATTATGGCGACATGACCGATTCGACGAACCTGATCCGGATCGTGCAGGAGGTGAAGCCCGACGAAATCTATAACCTCGCGGCACAGAGCCATGTCCAGGTCAGCTTCGATACCGCTGAATATACCGCGAATGCGGACGCGATCGGCACGCTCAGGCTGCTCGAGGCGTTGCGGCTGCTCGGCCTGGCCGAGAAGACGCGCTTTTACCAGGCCTCCACCTCCGAACTTTACGGCCTCGTCCAGGAAGTGCCGCAGTCCGAGACGACGCCCTTTTATCCACGATCGCCTTACGGCGTGGCGAAGCTCTATGCCTATTGGATCACGGTCAATTACCGCGAAGCTTACGGCATGCATGCCTCGAACGGCATCCTGTTCAACCATGAAAGCCCTTTGCGCGGCGAGACCTTCGTCACCCGCAAGATCACGCGGGCAGTCGCCGCCAACCAGCTCGGCCTGCAGGACATTTTGTGGCTGGGCAATCTCGATGCCAAGCGCGACTGGGGCCACGCGCGCGACTATGTCGAGGGCATGTGGCGCATCGTGCAGCAGGACAAGGGCGACGACTTCGTACTCGCGACGGGCGAGACCAACACCGTGCGCACCTTTGTCGAACTCGCCTTTGCGGAAACCGGCATCACGCTCGACTGGAGCGGCGACGGGGTCGACGAGGTCGGGCGCTGCACAAAGAGCGGCAAGACGCTCGTCAAGGTCGATCCGCGCTATTTCCGCCCGACCGAGGTCGATCTTCTGATCGGCGATCCGGCCAAGGCCAAGCGCCTGCTAGGCTGGGAAGCAAAGACTACGCTTGCCGAGCTCGTGTCCGAGATGGTGCGTGAGGATATCAAGGCCATCGCTCGCGAGGCGGAGACGCGTCGCCCTGATGAAGAACGCCCCGGCGCGCTTCGCGCAATCCTGGGTTGATCCGAGCGCAATGGGGCGAACCGTTTTTTATGTCGGCGGCTTCGAGGCAATTGGCGGTATCGAAGCCTTTCTCTTCGATCTGGTGACCAGCCTGCCTGCCCGCGGTACGGAGCGATCGATGCTCGTCTGGGCGAACGACGTGCCGGCGCTGCGCGGAATCGCACAGGCCGGCACCGAGGTGCTGCGGACGCCTCTCCGATGGGGTTGCCGGTTCGGGCTTCCCGACCGGCTGTTGTTCGCACGCTTCGGCAAACGGCTGCGCGATGCGGATCGGATCGTCTTTGCGAAGATCCCGCCCCGGACAATCTTCGAGCGGATCGTCGGCACTGCGCGCTCGCGGGCGCCGACCCCTGCCGAACTCATCTTTGTCACGCCCTATCGGCCGCGCGAGATGTGGCCGGACGCCATGCCAGACTATATCGTGAAAGGGCTGGACCGTATTCTCGTTCAGAGCAGCGAGTTCGCTGACGATCTGCGAGAGATGGGGTTCGGCGGCGCGATTGATCTGGTGCCTTATATCCCGCCGCCGGCAGCGACAGTGCCCGTCGACCCACCGCGCGAAGGGCGCCGATTCCGGCTCGGTTTTCTGGGCCGATTCGTCGCCCAGAAGAACCTCTTCTATCTGCTCGACATCCTCGCAGCGCTGCGGTCGAGCCCGATCGAGCTCCATATGTTCGGCGACGGCGGAGATGGAGACGCGCTGCGTGAGGCGGTGGACAAGCGTGGCCTGCCCGCCACCTTCCATGGCCCGGTGCCACGCGAAACGGTGCCGGCCGCGATCGACAGTTGCGATGCCTTCATCAACCCGTCGGTCTCGGAAGGGCAATGCCTGGTCGCGCTCGAGGTGCTGAGCCGCGGCCGCCCGTTCATCGCGACGCCGGTCGGTGCGATACCCGAGATCCTAGGCAAAGGCCGGCTGGGCGTCACCATCCCGCTCGACGATGCCGCGGGTGCCGCCGCCATCGTCCGAGCCTTTCTCGATGAATGGAATAATGGCGATTGGCGCGCCGGAGACGTTGCGGCCGCGTACGCGGGCGCCTATCCCCGCACGGAGATCATCAGCGACTATGAAAAACTGCTATAGCCAGATGATCAGCCCCTTCCCGCCGAGCACCCTGTGATGAACGATCTGTTTCCGCTGGCTGGCAAGCGCATCTGGGTTGCGGGAGAGCACGGTATGGTCGGACGGGCGATCACTCGCCGCCTTGCCGCCGAGGATTGCCAAATCGTCTCGCCCGGACGCCGGATAGACCTGCGCGATCAGGCCGCGACATTCGCCTGGATGGAATCGAACCCCGCCGATTTGATCTTCCTCGCCGCCGCCAAGGTTGGCGGAATTGGCGCGAACGATGCCCTGCCGGCGCAGTTCCTCTACGACAATCTGATGATCGAGACGAACATCATCGAGGGTGCGCGTCGCACCGGTGTCGCGAAGCTCGTCTTCCTGGGATCATCATGCATCTATCCCAAGCACGCAGCGCAGCCGATCCGCGAGGATGCCTTGCTGACCGGTCCGCTGGAGCCGACCAACCAATGGTATGCGATCGCCAAGATAGCCGGAATCATGCTCGCCCAGGCCTATCGCCGCGAATATGGTTGCGACTTCATCTCCGCGCAGCCGACCAATCTTTACGGGCCGTTCGACAATTTCGACCTGCAATCGAGCCATGTGCTGCCGGCTCTGATGCGCAAGGCGCATGAGGCGAAGCTTGCGGACGCGGCAAACCTGACGGTCTGGGGCAGCGGCGCACCGTTGCGCGAGTTCCTCCATGTCGATGACCTCGCCGACGCACTGGTGTTTCTTGCGCGGACCTATTCGGGCGAAGACATCGTCAATATCGGGTCGGGCGAGGAGGTCAGTATCGGTGATCTCGCGCGATTGATCGCCGAGATTGTCGGCTTCGACGGCGACCTCGTCTTCGATGCTTCGCGCCCCGATGGCACGATGCGCAAGCTGGTCGATACAGCCAGGCTGCAAGCGCTCGGCTGGCAGTCACCGCGTCCGCTCCACGACGGTATTCGGGAGACCTATTCATGGTTCGTCGACAATATCGCGACCGTTCGGACCGGCGGCACGGAAGAGCGGCTTTCAAGCGCCGTCAAGCCCTCCGGAACGGGTTGACGGGTGAAGCGGTGCGGTTAAAGGTCGGAACGCCTGTAAATCATAGACCGTTGGCGATTATTCGTCGCGATTCGCCACGCGTAGGATATTCGAAATGACATCTTTGCATCGTCTGCGCGCGATGATTGTGGCCCTGCTGGTTCCAGTCCTTCTGACCGCCTGCGCGGGTGGCCGCGGTGGCTCAGTTCCCTATGAAGTCAAGAATTTCGGCCAGCCCGACGCTCCCGTCGCGGCCGGGCCCGATGTCGAGTATCGCATCGGCTCGCTCGATCAGCTCGGTGTGGTCGTTTACCGCGTGCCCGATCTTTCCGGCGACCTTCAGGTCGATACCGCCGGCAATATCACGATGCCGTTGATCGGCAATATCACCGCGGTCGGGAAGACCCCCAATGAACTCGCCGCGGAGATCAAGAAGAAGCTCGGCGATAAATATATGAACGACCCGGAGGTCCAGGTCACGGTCAAATCCGCCTCGAGCGCGAAGATCACCGTTGATGGATCGGTTTCCCAACCGGGCGTCTATGCGCTGCAGGGTCGTATGAGCCTGATCCAGGCGATCGCCATGGCGAAGGGCACCACCGAGGATGCCAACCCCCACCGGGTGGTTATCTTCCGGCAGATCAACGGACAGCGCCAGGCGGCTGCCTTCGACCTGAAATCAATTCGTCGCGGTGAAATGCCGGACGCGGAGATATTCGGCAACGATATCATTGTGGTCGACGGCTCGGCCTCCAAGAGCGCTTTCAAGAACATTGTTTCGACCGTGCCGTTGCTCGCGCTGTTCCGCCCGTTCTGACATCTCGGACTGACACTGAACAAGATGGATTTCTCGACTAGATGACCGATTCGATCGAAGCTTTTCGCGGAAGTGGCGCAGCGGCGGTACCCGCCTTGCAGTCTGGCGGCGCCCTTTCGACGTCCTTCGCCCACCCCGCACCGGCCGAGGCGGCAGAATCGGAGTTCAACCTTCGATCAATACTGCTGATTCTCCTGAAATGGCGTTGGTTGCTCCTTGCCTTCATAATGGCAGGCCTGGTGATCGCGACCGGGCTGACGCTGCTTTCGACACCCCTGTACCGCGCGAGCACGACGGTCGAGGTCAAGCGGCAAGAGACCCAGATCATGAAGGAGTCGCAGCTCGAGCCGATCTCCGTCAATGACCCCGCCTATATGGCCACCCAGTTCGGCCTGATCCAGAGCCGCGACCTGGCCGTGAAGGTCGCGCAAAGCCTGAACCTGGCGTCCAATCCGCTATATTCGCCCCCCAACCTGCCGCGCGAGACTCGCGAAAAGATCGCGGTGGCCAAGCTGCGCGGTGGCCTGACGGTCGCACCGGTCGGTATCAGCCGCCTGATGACGATCAGTTTCGTCAGCCCCGACCGCAATGAGGCGGCACGGATCGCCAATGCCTATGCCGACGCCTTCATCCAGTCCGGCCTCGAGCATCGCTACGACGCGACCGCCTATGCGCGGAATTTCCTGCAGCAGCGGATCGCTTCATCGAAAATAGCGCTAGATACATCGGAGCGACAGCTTGTCGCTTACGCCCGCGCCCAGGGCATCATTCCGATGGAAACACCTGCTGCCCCGGGTGGCGGATCTGGTGGCAGCACTTCGCTCGATGCCTCGGCGCTTGGAGCGCTGAATGGCGCGCTGTCCGAAGCGCAAAACGCGCGCATGACGGCGGAAGGACGGTATCAGGAAGCGCTCAGGAACGGCTCAACGACCGAGACGCTGACCAACGGCACGATCCAGAGTTTACAGGGCGAGCGAGCGAAGCTGTTCGCCGACTATCAGGAGAAGCTCGGCGCATTCAAACCCGAATACCCGCAAATGCGCGAGATCCAGTCCCGCATCGCCGCTCTGGACACCCAGATCGCCAAGGAACGCGCCAATGTGTCGACGGCTTTGCGGTCCGAATATCAGGCAGCAGTCTCACACGAGAACGCCCTGAAGGCCCGGGTCAACCAGCTCAAGGGCTCGGTCCTGGATCTGCGCGACCGTAGCATCCAGTATAATATCCTGCAGCGCGATGTGGATACCAATCGCTCGCTTTATGGCGCGTTGCTCGAACGCTACAAGCAGATCGGCGTCGCGGGCGGCATCGGCGAGAGCCAGGCATCGATCATCGATCACGCTATTCCGCCACCCGGACCGTTTCAGCCGCGGCTGGGCATGAACCTCGTTATCGGCTTGCTGATCAGCACGCTGGCCGGCCTTGCCGTGATCTTCGCGATCGAATTCATCGACGATACGATCAAGGTTCCAGAGGATGTCGAATCCAAGCTGAAGATGAGCGTGCTCGGCGTGATCCCGAAGCTCGACAAGGACACGACGCTCATCGAGGAGCTGTCGACATCGCGGTCGAAGATGTCCGAGGCTTATTTCACCGCGCGAACCGCGCTGCAATTCTCGGCGCCGGAGGGGACGCCGCGCGTCATTTTGTTGACGAGCACGAGACCGTCCGAAGGAAAGTCCAGTTCCGCACTGGGCCTCGCACAAAGCTTCGCCAAGGTCGGCCTGAAGGTGCTTCTGATCGATGGTGACATGCGCAAGCCCTCGTTCACGGCCAAGGAGGGCGACGTCGCCGGCCTGTCTGGTCTGCTCGCCGGGGGCAATCTCAACGATCCGAAGATCCTGTCGACCAACATCACCAACCTGTGGCTGTTGCCGAGCGGACCAATTCCGCCCAACCCCGCCGAGCTGCTTGCAAGCGTGAACCTGCCGCGGCTGCTCGCGATTGTTCGCGAACGCTTCGACGTGATCTTCGTTGACGGCCCGCCGATCCTTGGCCTCGCCGACGCGCCCTTGCTTGGCGCGGCCTGTGACGGCACCGTCATTGTTATCGAATCGGGCGCGATCCGGCGGCCGGCGGCGCTCAATTCAATCCGCCAGCTGCGCTCGTCAGGCGCGCGGGTGATGGGTGTGCTGCTTACCAAGTTCAATCCGAAATATGGCGGCTACGGCTATGGCTATGGGTACGGCTATGGTTATGGCGCCGATGGCGGGGAAAATGAGAAGGACAAGCGGCGCCGCATCGAACTGCTGTCCTAGGCGCTATGGCGGCTGAAGCGGGGATGTTCAGGAAGGCTGGCTTTAATCTTCTGGGCGCAGCGACCGCCCTGGCCGGCCTGGCCCTTGTGCTGTCGAGCGCGCTCAATGCGTCGGTCAACGAGGCCCATCCCGATGGATTGGGCAAGCTCGCCAAAGGCAGCACCGAGGCAATGCGCCAGCGCTTGGCGGCCGATCTCGCGCCCGAAAAGGGCACATCGATCCGCCTGATCGATGCACCGATGGCTACGCTCGTGCTCAGCCGCAGGCCGCTCGACCCGGATGCGCAGGCGTATCTGGCGCTCGTTGCCGAGGCGAAGGGAGACGCGCCCCGCGCGCGCGGACTTATGGAGCTGGCATTGCGCAGCGATGGCCGGTCCCTCCGCCCACGCCTGTGGCTGATCGACCGGGCTCTCCGTCACCGCGATTATCCAACAGCTGTCGCACTTCTCGATCGGTTGATATGGGTCATTCCGTTGCGGCGTGCGACGACGGTCGGCGCAATGGCAGCACTCGTGCGTGACCCAGCGAGCCATCCCGCGCTGGCAAAGATGCTCGCGACCAACCCCGGATGGCGTGAGGATTTCCTCTATGCCGTCAACGAGCAGGGCATGTCGCCGGATGTCATCTTCCGGCTCACTGCGCAGAATTCAGCGAAGGCCTCGGCCCTTTTCGAGCAAAGTGCACTGCTGCAATCGCTGCTCAAGAACCATGAATATGAGCGCGCTTATCTGGCCTGGGTCAATTTCCTCCCCGAATCGTCGCTGAAGCAGGTGGGCGCGATTTACGATACGGAATTCGCCAACCTTGCCGGCCCGGCACCATTCAACTGGCAATTGCTTAACAGCCCGGACGGATCGGCCGAATTCCTCGCGCCTAAGGGCCTCACCGCTTCCTATCTGGGCGCTGCGCCGGCGACACTCGCGCAACAGACGATTCTGTTGTCGCCAGGGCGCTACAAGCTGTCGGCCGTCGCATCCGGCAAAGACGAGTATAATCAGCTGGCCTGGACAGTCACCTGTGCGCGTGGCGGCGAACCCGTTGTGACAACCCGACTGATCAAGCTCTCCGAGACACGGCAGAAATACAGCTCGACCTTTGAAATCCCCGCCTCGGGCTGCGAGGCGCAGCAACTCGCGCTCACCGGAACCCCGGGCGAATTTCCTCGCACTGCGGATGCGGTAATCAACGCGGTCCATATCGAGCCGGCGACATCATGACGATCAAGCCATCCGCCCGGCGGCGGCGCCCGATGCCGCGCAACGCGATCATTTCCCTGTGGAGTGCTCTGATCGCTGGCTTCATGACGGTCTTCATGGTGCTCGGCGGATCGAGCAGCGGCGGCCTCTTGGCGAATATCGCCATCCAACTGATCGCGAGCCTGTTGCTGGGCTATGCCGTAACGCGGTTTGGCACCGCCCCGCTCTCGCGCTCGGCAAAATTCCTCGTTGCAATCGTCGTCTGCTGGATCGCTTGGGGTGCGGTGCAACTCGTGCCGCTGCCGCCATCGATCTGGACTCTCGCGCCCGGCCGAAACCTCCTCGAGCACCGGCTGCAAATGGCTGGCCTGCCGCTTCCCTGGCTGCCGCTCACGCTGAGTGTGGACGGAACGATCCGGCATCTCACCTCGCTGTTGCCACCCCTGGCGATCGGCGCGTTGATCCTGGTCCGCCCGCCCGAAGATTCGACCAGCCTGCGCTGGGTCGTCCCGATTGTCGCTCTCGCGTCGCTGATGATCGGCGTCGGGCAATTGCTCGGTGGACAGAATTCACCACTCTATCTCTACCAGACCACCAATCTCGGCATGTCGGTCGGGTTGATGGCGAATGCGAACCATCAGGCGACGCTGATGCTCTGCGCGATTCCCTTTGTGGCATCGCTTGCGAACGGAGACGCGGGCAGCTCGAAAGAGGGCAGGGGGCGAGATCTGCTCCTGCTCGCGATGACGATCATGCTCCTGATTGGCATCGCCATCTCCAATTCCTACGCGACCTTTATCCTCGCGCTTCCGGTGGTTGCCGGCAGCTGGGTGGTCGCGCGGCCGCGGTCGCTTGGGCCCGCGCGCTACATCGCTATCGGGATTGCGGTCTTGACGTTGTGCGCGCTGGCCGGCGTGCTGATCTTCGGGCCGAACGCACTGGATTCCAAGGCGGCAATCGGGGAAATCCAGTTGTCGCGGCCCGTGATGTATGCGGTCGCCGCAAAAGCAACGCTTTACTTTTTCCCGCTTGGCAGCGGTTTCGGAAGCTTCGTGCCGGCCTTCAAGCTGTTCGAAGATCCGGCGCAGCTCAGCAATGTCTTCGCCAATCACTCGCACTCGGATTATCTCGAACTTGCGCTCGAGGGCGGGCTGCCAGGCATCCTGCTGATCATCAGCCTGCTGGTGTGGTGGTGCCGCCAGGCCGTCACGATCTGGTTTGCGCGCGCACCGCGGCGTCTCGATCGTGCCGCTGTCGTCGCAACGGCGGCCATTCTGGCGCACAGCACTGTCGACTATCCCGCGCGGACCACCATGATTGCCGTGATTCTCGCCGCAGGACTTGCGTTGATGACGACGCGCGTGGTCAAGGTGGAAGAAGAAATAACGTCAACCGGCGGCCGGCATCTCAAGGCCGAGTGATGACGCTGGAGTATCGGTCGGCTGAAACCGACATCGCCTATCACGAGAGAACAGGACATATCGATGATTGACCCCTTTGCGATGAAGCGGTTTTCCAAGGCCGACCCGCGAAGGCTTGCCTTCACAGCGCTCGCCCGCGCCAACGATATGCTGGCGGCCAAACGGTTCGATCAATACGCCTTGCCCATCACGAACGAGGGCGCGCTGAACGACGCCGCCACCACCCCGATCGAGGATACCGATGTCGATCAGCGGCAGATGGACGTGCTGACCAACCATTTCCTGGCCCTTCAGGCACGGTTGCCTGGCGATTCAGTCGAGGTCGGCGCCTATCGCGGTGTCACCACGCGGCGCCTCGCCGAACTTGCGCCGGCCCAGACCGTCTACGCGGTCGACCCGTTCATGGGTTATGGCGGCAGCGACGAGGACTTTGCGATCTTTCGGGAGCGCACGGGCAGCGTTCCCAATATCGTCCATATCCGCAAGCCGTCGGGCGAAGGGGCACGCGATCTCGCGGGGAAACCCGTGAGCTTCGTATTCATCGATGCGGTGCACGACTATGCCAATGTCCTGTTCGACGGCACCAGCTGGTTCAATATTCTGCGGCCGGGCGGCCTGATCGCATTTCATGATGTCGATGAGATCGCCTTTGCCGGAACCCGCCGTGCCGTCAGCGAAATCGCACGACGCGCGACGCTCGAATCGCATGTCTCCGGGCTGATCATCCTGCGCAAACCGGCCTCATGAACCGCGCCCCATGATCGTCCAGTTCGACGTCAACACGATCTGGCGTCGCAAATTCGGCGAGG
>Ga0068858_100000113_pt1 | contig 84912 bp, 68 predicted proteins | sample KBSSwiS12_FD_66589 | JGI IMG/M metagenome (GOLD analysis project Ga0068858, IMG submission 66589) | Switchgrass rhizosphere microbial communities from Kellogg Biological Station, Michigan, USA - KBS Switchgrass S1-2 | ecosystem: Host-associated > Plants > Roots > Rhizosphere > Soil ...
CACAGCGAAGTACCACGTGCCAGCAGAGAGATTATCCACCACGTAGCTCGTCAACCCAGGGTTCGAGATACTCACCGACTGCGTCATCTGGTCCGGGCTCGTCCCGTAGTGCACACGATACCCAGCCAGATCAGTCAGAACTGAGCCATCGCTGTTCTGCGTGGGCGGAATCCAATCGAGCATCGCGTTGCCCGTAGAGGCCTGGTTACCCGTCGAGGTCTGATTTACGGAAACAGAAAACGCCGGCAGCGACGTGCTCGCTTTGCCGTCGCTCACCGAAATCACGATTTTCGCGTACGTGCCTACATCAGTGGCCCGGGGCGTCCCCGACAGCGCACCGGAAGTTGGGTTGAAAGCAGCCCAAGCGGGTTTTCCCTGAATGCTGAAGGTTAACGCACTGTGCTCAGCATCGGATGCCGTCGGCCTGAAACTGTAGGCCGAGCCTGCATTGACTGATACAGCCGGATGGCCCGAAATCGTAGGCGGTGTGTTCGCTGCCACCGGATTGGACACTGTGATCGAGAAAGCCGGCAGGTCCGAATGGCCGTACCAGTTGAACGCACGAATGACGATGTTGCTGTACTTGCCGACGTTGCTGCGATTCGGTCGCCCCGACAGCCGGCCGGTGTAGTCATCGAATTGCGCCCAGGCCGGTTTGTTCAGGATATCGAACTTCATCCGACCCGTGCTGGATTGGGTGGCGGTCGGTTGGAATGCATAGAATTGTGGGAGCGTCACGCTGGTAGCGGGCGCGCCGGTGATGACAGGCAACTTGCTGACAGTTGCGGCAACGACAGTTGAAGACAGCGAGACCGGCGTAACGACGAGCGCACACAGCAGTGCGGAACGTGCGAACGAAGCAAAAGACATTGTTGGTTCCACCTCAGGCAATCGTTTTAAAACGGTCGCCAGGGCGGCAAAGCGTGACTCGCTGACTGACTGAGCGTCGTCCAGCGACTCGATATGACGGCAGCACCACTTGCAGGTGCCTTGCCGGCAACCCCGCTATCTCAAGTTCTTCTCGGAACTCGAGACCGGAGGCTTTGCGTCCCCGCCTTGCGACGGGTTTGCCCTTGCGTTGTGGGAGTAGTGGACCTCGAAACGAGGCCCGTGACAACTGTCAGCAACCACCGACACTTTGCTCACTGCGCGAGCAAAACACCGGTTACAGCACAATTGTGATTCGCAGCAATGAGCTGCCTTACGGGAATGAGGGGGACCCGCGATGCGGCTACACTATTGTTTGCTGGGCCGCACGAGCAACAATCCATCGACTGATGCAAGCTATCGCACCGCCGCTGCTGGTGCCAGAGAGCTGCCACACGGTGCCACTCGGCACCCCCAGCCTCACTTCCGCTCCCGATTCCTCTTGATCTCCTCACTCAACTTCCGCATGTCATCCAAAGTCCGACGCGGCTTGTGAGGCGCACCCGCCGAGGTAGCCGTGCTGTAAGGATCAAACCCCTCGACAGGCGCCGCGGGTTCCGGCGCCAACTTCGCCGACGCATCCTCCTGCAACTGCCGCACCTGTTTCGTATCCACATCGCGGCTGAACTCACCCGTGCCGACGCGCCATTCCCACACAGGCTGGCCGCGGTCATCGTGAGTAACACGGCCGGATTGGGGGTCGAGTTTTTTGAGTTTCTGGGTCATTGGCGCGTCCGCTCCCTGAACGGAGAGTAAGAATGGCGGCGGAGGATAGGGGAGCGCGAACACAACCGCAACGCGCCAATCAACACAAAACCGCATGCACCAAAAACAACCAACACAGGGCGCGTTTCTATGTAAAAACCGCGCCGAAAGTCGCACCCAACGGTCAGACCAAAGTCTGCGCGGCACGGGCCCAGGCAGCCGAAAAACCGGCTGCCTGTACAGCCCGACTACCAGTCCCTAGTCCTCAAAGCCACGATCCCCACAATCGAACTCGTCAATCTTCTGAGGTGTATATCCCGGCAGATCCGTATCCGCAAAGGCGAACACAAACCACCTGTTCGGATTATCGATCCCCGTCGGATGATTGCTATCCGTCACCGTAGCAACGTAGTCGTTGTCGTTCGCGACAAAGAGTGTGTGGCGGGTGGAACCAGCCACAGTCACATCCGGACCGAACGCCACTCCCTCGAGTTTGGCCGGAATGTCGTTACTCCCAAAACCGGCAGCGTTGAGCACTGTGACAATGTCGAGGAACAGCGTCTTCGTCACCGCCTTTGGCACCAGGTTCGCTGCGCCAGTGATCCCGCTAACGTCCTGCGCGCCATTCAGGTCGATCAGATACAGATGCTTGAAAGCGGCCGTGGAGCCGTCACCCAGCCCCTTGCCATCGCGCTCATCGACGAGGAACTGATGATCATTGACAGCCACGATGTCACTGACCGTCGGGTACTTCGGCTTGGCCGCCGTCCCGATGTTGGTCAGAGGATACCCATACTCATGAGTGATCCCGGTGAAGACGTCGATCTTGACGATGCGCGTGACCGCACCATTTGTACCACCGTCCTGGATCAAAGGACTCTGCATAGCACCAAAGAGCGTGCGCCCATCAGGCGAAATCGCCAACCCTTCCATTCCCTTATTGGCAACCCGGCCCGAAGTGTTGCCGCTGATTTCAACCGTACCCTGCGGGCTCAAATTGCCCACACCAAACTTGTCAGGCAGCCTGTACGCCCTAACCCGGGCGCCCGATGCACGATCGAATTGATACACGTACGGCCCGTATTCATCGGAAATGAACACACTCCGGCCATCACGGGACACCCGGATGCTCTCCGCATCGAGACGCCCGTCGCTCGAATTCGTGGACAAACGCGCCGGATCAAAATTGTCCGAGCGGCCCGTGAAGTAGTTGCGATGCTTCTCGAAGTTGAGCGCGGGCGCACCGCTGCCCACACCGAGTCCGGCCCCAGTCCCGTAAACCAGCGGCGTCCTGCTGAAAAACAGTGTGGTCGAACGCAACGTTGGAGTCAGCGTGAAGGGGAATGGCGAACCCGCGTCGCTCGGCAGGAGACTCAGATCGAGCGTATGAAAGCGCTCGATGTAGGAAGCCGTGTCGTCGACAGCGCTATTGTACGAAACCGCGTTGGGGCCGCGGTCTGGAAGCGCAAGGAACGTAGTGCCACCAGCGTAAGCCAATCCGGATCCGATACCGCCAAGTCGATCCCCCGGCACGCCGTTCTCCAGCGGCTTGGCCGTGTTGTGCGCAAGGTCCTCGTACGTTCCACTGATATTGCCGGTTGCTATCAACTCGACATCGGCGTGCGCGGCGGGAATACCAACGAGCGACGACACAGCGAGCCAGGCAAGGTGCTTATTTTTCATAGAGCGCGACCCTTTCGGGGTGGTTGTGAGTCTTTTGGCCATCGTCTTACATTTTCGTGACGACGCCGTTACACAACCACCAGGGGGCTCCGCCCCCATCAGCGCCCCCGCAGGGGGTTCCCTCCCCGCTGGGGATTCCCTCCCCGCAGGGGATTCCCTCGCTGACCGCTCGGTCGTCGCTGACCGCTCGGTCGTCGCTAACCGCTCGGTCCCACCTAAGCGGCAGCAGCCGCGTGCTTCCCCCTGTAAGCCCGCAAGCCCTGAATAAACGCCTCAACTTCCGGCTCAGTACCAATCGTGATCCGACACCAATTGCTATATGGCGGGAATAACCGCCCCACGAGGATATTGCGTGTCTTCATGAAACTATCGAAACGCTCCAATGGAGCGCCGGTATCGAAGAACACGAAGTTGGTTTGCGGCTTGGCATACGCCAACCCGAACCGCGTGAGCTCGTCAGTGATCCGCTTACGGCTGGCAACGATGCGCTGCCGGGTATCAGCCAGAAATACCTTGTCACCGAGGCTGGCACGCGCCGCACGCATGGCAAAGATATTAGGGCTACTCATACGCACAGCCGCAATCTCTGCCGCGATCTCAGGCCGCGCAATCCCATAACCGCACCGCACCCCCGCCATCCCGTGAATCTTCGAGAAGGTCCGCAGCACAACCACGCGCTTCCCGGCCGGGACGAGATCCGAAACCGTACGAACATCGCTGGCATCGGCAAAGTCGAGATAGGCCTCATCCACAATCGTCGTCACCGACTCCGGCAGCGACTCCACAAATGACCGAATGGAGCTCGCGCTGATGGCCGTCCCCGTCGGGTTGTTCGGATTGCAGACATAGACAGCACGCGTCCGCTCGGACACCGCGGCACGCATGGCAGACAGATCGTGATTGAGCTGTTTATCAACCGGCACGAACTTCAGATTCGCGCCAGCGTGTTTGGCGTAGTTGGTCAGCTCCTCGTAGGTGGGTCCCGCCGCGATGATCTCGCCGCCACCGCGCCCGTGAAGAAACCCAAGGGCGCACAGCAACTCGCCCGACCCCGAACCCAACACTATATGATCGGCCGGCATGCCTTCGACATGGGCAATCGCCTCAACGAGCTGGTTGATCTCCTCATCCGGATACCGGCAAGACCCCGGAATCGTCCCGTTGATAATCGCGCGCGCCGCCGGCGAGGGCCCGTAAGGGTTCTCATTCCAGCACAGCACGATCGGCTTCGACGCGGCGCCAGTGCCCGCGGCAGTGCCCGTAGCAGCAGTAGCGCCAGCCCGCGCAGCCTGGCCAGCCCCAGTCTGGCTACCTGCAGAAAGGGCTGCCTTCGGGCTCGCCAACAACAAAGCGGAGGCAGCCAGCAATTCACGGCGACTCAAGTCCATCAGAAAGCCCCCCGGGCAGCAGTTTTAGTTCGAGACAGTGACCGCGCCCTGCGCGGCCCGGCCAACAGTGCCGCAGCCTACGCAGCCCGACCTGTGACCCCCAGCCTACGCTGGCCGTCACTATTCTGCATACGCCGCCAACCCAGCAGCAAGCGCATCGGCAACCACCCGGCACCGAGCACTCGAGCGCAGGTCCGCATGCATCGCCAGCCACATTTCCAACTTGAAGGAAAACGACGCCGGCAGCAGACGCACAAGATCCGCACGGCGCGCGAGCCCTACCTGACAAGCCCCGATCCCAAAGCCGGCACGCAAAGCCGCGAGCTGCGCCAGATCACTATCACTCCTGAGCGCGAACATCCCCCGATCGAGCCGGAAACCCCGCGCCTGGACCGAGCGGAGAAACGCATTCTCATGATCGAAGCCAATCAGGCTGTGCCCGCGCAATTCACCGACGTTCGACGGCGTACCCCGCCGCTCCAGATAGTCGCGGCGGGCATGCAGCCCCAGCTCGACATCACCCACATGCCGCACCACCAATGCCTGTTGCGTTGGCCTGACCATCCGCACGGCGATGTCAGCCTCCCGCCGCAGCAGATCCTCTGTCCGGTTCGACAGAACCAGCTCGATCACCAACTCCGGATAGGCCTGATGAAGCTCGGCCAGGATCGAGGGCAGCACCTCCGCCCCAATAACCTCACTCGCCGTGACTCGCACCGTCCCGCGGGTCCCGGCACGCCCAACGGCCGCCCGCACAAGCGCTGCCGCGGTAGCCTCGAGGCTCTCCGCATAGGGCCGCAGCTCCAAAGCAGCCTCCGTCGCCGATAGGCCATGCTGCGAACGGGTAAACAGCGATACGCCGAGCGCCTTCTCGAGCGCGTCCACATGTCTGCCCACTGTGGGCTGGGTCAACCCCTCCTCCCGGGCGGCCGCCGATAGCGACCCCGTGCGCAACACGCTCAAAAACGAGCGATACAGGCTCCAGTCCGGGCTCCCGATAGTCATACAAATATATATATCTCACCGACTAGTTTGGTCAATTCCGTTTTACCCGACCCGCGCGCATCCTGTTGCCCATCGCAACAGCGCACAAACGGACTGACCCGCCATGACACAGACCACCCTCGCCACGACACAGACAAAGGCAGCCCTGATCCTCGGAGCAACGGGCGGCATAGGCGGCGAAATGGCCGCAGCTCTGAGCCGGCACGGCTGGGAAATAAAGGCCCTGCATCGAAACCCTGCAAAGGCAGGTGCAAGCACCAGAGACGGGAGCAAGGGGCCGGCAATCACGTGGATTCAAGGCGACGCCATGATTCCCGCCGACGTGATCAAAGCCGCCCAAGGCGTCTCCCTGATCGTCCACGCAGTAAATCCCCCGGGCTACCGCAACTGGGGCCAGCTGGTGCTCCCCATGCTCGAGAGCACGATCAGCGCCGCCCGCGCCTCCGGCGCCCGAATCCTCCTGCCGGGCACCGTCTACAACTACGGCCCCGACGCCTTCCCAATCCTCCGCGAGGACTCACCGCAAAATCCGCAGACCCGCAAAGGCAAGATCCGCGCGGAAATGGAGCGCCGCCTGAAAGTCGCCGCCGCCAGTGGAATCCGCTCTCTGATCGTCCGCGCCGGTGACTTCTTTGGCCCCTCGGCCGGCAACAACTGGTTCTCCCAGGGCCTCATCAAACCTGGCAAACCCGTCACCTCCATCTCATCCCCGGGCCGCCGCGGCCTCGGACACGCCTGGGCCTACCTGCCCGATCTCGCCGAAACCATGACACAACTCGCCGAGCGGGAGTCGGCCTTGGGAGCCTTCGAGACATTCCACTTCGAGGGCCACTGGGACGCTGACGGCACACAAATGACACAAGCCATCCGTGCCGCGATTGGCAATCCCAACATTGCAGTGCACAGTTTTCCGTGGCCGTTGGTCACACTGCTGTCACCCTTCGTGACACTGTTTCGCGAAATGCGGGAAATGCGCTACCTGTGGCGCCAGCCACTGCGGCTGAGCAACGAGCGACTTTTAGGCGTCCTCAAGAGCGAACCGCATACACCCCTCGAGCAGGCTGTCAGAACCACGCTGACTGGCCTAGGATGTCTGAAAAGCTAGCAGCCGATCCGATATAGGCTACTGGGGGGAAAGTCATGTCGGGGAATGTCATGTCACCAAGCTTCGTTCACGGATTGGACAGCGCACAACTGCGGTTCGAAACGATCGGCCAAGCCCTGGACGCCAGCGTCGTCAAATGGGGATCGAACGATGCACTCGTGGTACGCCACCAAGGCATCCGTTGGACCTACACAGAATTCAAACAACGTGTTGATGCCCTGGCCGCCGGATTTCTCGCCCTCGGATTGTCGCCAGGGGAGCGGCTCGGCATCTGGGCACCCAACTGCGCCGAATGGACACTGACCCAGTTCGCGAGCGCCAAGGCAGGCTTGATCCTCGTCAATCTGAATCCTGCCTACCGCGCCAGCGAGCTGGAGTACTCACTCAACAAGGTTGGCTGCCGCGCGCTCGTGATCGCGGAGCGGTTCAAGGCGACGGCATGCATCGATGAGTTGCGATCTGTTGCGCCTGAGCTCGATGACTGCCCGCCAAACGCCCTGCGGTCGGCGCGGCTGCCACAGCTGCGTGGCGTGATTCGCCTCGGCACCCAGCCCAGCCGCGGCTGCATCAACTTTGACACAGTCACCCAACTCGGTCAGCCACAGGACTTCGCGCGCCTGCAGGAACTGGCGCAAGACCTGCAGCCCGATGATGCCTGCAACATCCAGTTCACCAGCGGCACCACCGGCTCCCCGAAAGGCGCGACACTCAGCCACTTCAACATTCTCAACAATGCCTATTTCGTCGCGCGCGCCCTCAAACTCGCCGCAACCGACCGCATGTGCATCCCCGTTCCCCTCTACCACTGCTTCGGCATGGTCATGGGCAATCTCGCCTGCATATCCCATGGCGCCACCATGATCTATCCAGCGGAATGGTTCGACGCGAAGTCAACCCTGCAGACACTCGAGGCAGAGCGCTGCAACGTGCTGTACGGCGTACCCACAATGTTCATCGCCGAGCTCGAGCACCCCGAGTTTGCCAACTACGACCTGACGAGCCTGCGCACCGGTATCATGGCCGGCGCGCCCTGCCCCATCGAAATCATGAAGCGCGTCATCCGCGACATGCACATGGAGCAAATCACCATCGCATACGGCATGACCGAGACGAGCCCGGTCAGCTTTCAAAGCAGCACCGACGATCCCATCGAACGCCGCGTATCGACTGTTGGCCGCATACATCCCCATCTGCAGGTGAAGATCGTGGACCCCGAGGGCCGAGTCGTGCCCATCGGCTCCCAGGGCGAGATACTGACCCGCGGGTATTCCGTCATGAAGGGCTACTGGAACGACCCGGAACGGACCCGGGATGTGATCGATGACGCCGGTTGGATGCATACCGGCGACCTGGGAGTCATCGATGCGCAAGGTTATTGCAACATCACGGGCCGTTTGAAAGACATGTTGATCCGCGGCGGTGAGAACATTTTCCCCCGCGAGGTCGAAGAGTTCCTCTACCGGCACCCCAAAGTGCAGGCCGCGCAGGTATTCGGCGTGCCGGATAAGAAGTACGGCGAGGAGGTCTGCGCCTGGCTGCAGCTCAGACCCGGCACGACCGCGACCGCCCAGGAGATCCGCGACTTCTGCTGCGGCCAGATCGCCCAGCACAAGATTCCCCGCCACATCCGGTTCGTTACCGAGTTCCCGCTGACTGTCACGGGCAAGGTACAGAAGTTCATCATGCGTGAGCAGATGTGCGCCGAGTTGCGCGTGAGCGTCGAACGTACCGCCTGACCGTAGCGGCCGCGACTGCGGTTAGCTACAGTCGCCTTCCATGGCCGAAAAGAAACGTTGCTCCTGGGCGTCGGGACTCCAAGACCCCGAATACCTGCAGTATCACGACGAGGAATGGGGACGCCCCGTCCACGACGACCGCCACCTCTTCGAAATGCTCATTCTGGAAGGAGCCCAGGCCGGTCTCTCCTGGTCCACCATCCTGCACAAACGCGCCAACTACCGAAAATCCTTCTCGTCCTTCGACCCCAAAAAGGTCGCCCGCTTCGATGCAAAGCGGCGCGCCACCCTGATGCAGGATGCCGGAATTGTCCGCAACCGACTAAAGATCGACTCCACCGTCACCAATGCCCAGGCGTTTCTGCAAGTTCAGAAAGAGTTCGGCTCCTTCGACAAATACCTGTGGAACTTTGTAGACGGCAAACCAGTCGTCAATATCCGACCCGCCGGCGAGCGTCTGCCAGCCAGCACAGATCTGAGCGACGGGATCTCGAAGGACCTCAAGAAGCGTGGCTTTCGCTTCGTAGGCACTACGATCATCTATGCGTTTCTACAGGCCGTGGGAGTGGTGAACGACCACAGCCAGGCCTGCTTTCTCGCTCCCAAGCCAGGCAAGGCGTCCGGCACAGCCGCCAGCGCACGCAAGAAACGCGCGGCATAGTTCCGCCTAGCCGGGGGCGCCGCCGCGCCACTAAGATAGCGGTCCAACCACAAACGGGGATTTTCGGTATGAAAGTGTTCATGGCCATCACGGCGACTGCCGTACTGTCGGCTGGAACGGCCTACGCAGACTGCAGCTATCCCCCGCCGCCCGACCATCTTCCGGATGGCAATACGGCAACGCTCCAGGAGATGGTGGAGGCGCAGAAGACCGTCAAAGAATATGACAAAGCCATCAACGCCTACGTCGCCTGCATTCAACTCGAGCGGAACGACGCCGTCAGCAAGTTGGCGCCGAAACCCGGTGAAAAGCCGACTGTCGACCAGAAAAAGGCCATGGACGACATGGAGCGCGTCGAGGTTCAGAAGCACAACGCCGCCATCGACCAGCTGCAGAGCGTCGCCGACCGCTTCAATGAACAGGTAAAGGTCTTCAAGGCGAAGTCAGCCGGCAACTCCAAAGGGTAATGCACCCGTGTTGAGTCCCGCCCAGGCCGACGAGTTGATCGGGCAGCATCTGACCTGCCTCCCGATCGAATCGCTGCCACTCGCGCAATGTGCAGGCGCGGTGTTGCGTGAGAATATCTACGCGGAGCGGGATCAGCCTCCTTTCGACCGTGTTGCGATGGATGGCATTGCGGTCGACAGCAATTCGGTCCACCACGGCACCCGCCGTCTGCATATACAAGCAACGCAGGCCGCGGGTGACCCACCGCTGTCACTTGCGACGCCCACTGGCTGCATCGAGGTCATGACCGGCGCTGTCATGCCCTCTGGATGCGACAGCGTAGTGCCGGTAGAGCAGATCACCGTCCGCAGCAGCGAGGCCGAGCTCTCTGCCGGCGTAACAGTCGAACCCTGGCAAAACGTCCACCGCCGCGGCACTGATACACGCCAGGGCACGCTGTTGTTATCGGCGGGCGCGCGGCTACGCGCCCCGGAAATTGCCATTGCCGCCTCCGCGGGAATGGCACGCATTCGTGTCAGCAGCCAACCCATGGTCGCCGTCATCTCGACAGGCAACGAGTTGGTAGAGCCGGGCGAGCCCATCCTCCCACACCAGATCAGGCGCTCCAACGCCTATGCCGTCGTCGCAGCGCTGCGCAGGCACGGTTTTCAGCGCGTTGCTGACGATCATATGTTGGATGATGCAGCTGAGATCAAACGCCGGTTGAAATTCCACCTCGAGACGCATGACGTCCTCGTCCTGAGCGGCGGCGTATCGATGGGCAAACTCGACTTCGTCCCAAAAGTGTTGGACGAGCTGGGCGTGCAAAGCGTGTTTCACAAGGTGGCGCAACGGCCTGGCAAACCCATGTGGTTTGGCGTTACCAGCTCCGGTACCACGGTGTTCGCGTTGCCCGGCAACCCCGTCTCCACATTCGTCTGCCTGTCCCGCTACGTACTGCCGTCGCTGTACGCCGCAATGGCCCAAGACCCCCTCCCGCCCGAAAAGATGGCCCTTGGCGGTGAGGTCGAAAACAGCACCAGCCTCACCTTCTTCATGCCCATCCGCGTCGAAGTGGACGACTGGGGCCGTGCCTGGGCCATGCCCCGCCCCACCAACGGATCGGGCGACTTCACCTCACTGGCCGGTACAGACGGGTTCGTGGAGCTGCCACCCGGCCCCAACAAATACCCCAAAGGGTTCGTTACCCGCCTGCACAGGTGGTGAGCTGGTGACCCTACTTGCGCCCGTTGCCGGCAAAAGCGGCGGTCACGCCGAGGCCGATAAACACGCTGCCGGTGACGTAACGTTCCCAGCGAAAGGAATGACCTTTGCGCTTGATCCATCGCCCAGCCGTGCCAGCGACCAACGCATATAGACCATCGCTCACCAGTCCCATCAATGTGAACAGCAGGCCGAGGAAGGCTATCTGGGACGCCACCGCGCCACGCGAGGGATCGACGAATTGCGGCAAGAACGCCAGGAAGAACAACGCCGTCTTCGGGTTCAGCAGATTGACCACGAAACCGTCGCGATAGAGCCGCCCCAAGCTCCGCCCCGGCAGCTCCCGCTGCGCGGCCAGCGTGTCCGTCCGGCTGAGAATCCGCCGTACCCCGATATAGATCAGATAACCGGCACCCGCAAATTTAACGGCCGCGAAGGCGAGCGCTGAGGAGGCGAGCAGCGCCGAAAGTCCGAGCGCCGCCGCTAGCACATGTACAAGAGTTCCCGTTGTGATACCGAAGACCGAGGCCAGCCCAGCCATGCGACCTTGTTCAACGCTGCGCGAGATGACGTAGAGAACGGCCGGACCAGGGGTCAGAAGCAGCAGCATCGCCGCCGCGGCAAAGACGCCGATCGACGTAGCGTTTGGTATGACGATGTCCATGCAATGAAGCTCCGTCTGTATGAAGGCCGCCGTACCCTATCCGACCGTGGACAAATGAGTCTAGGGACCACTTGCCCTTAAGATGGCGACGCCGTCCCGTGGATTGGCGACTGCGCTGCCCGTTCCAGGCCGGCCGCCGGCCGGCCAATCTGCCGCGCAGCCACCGCTTGCCTAGCCGGCTAGCCGCCCTCATATATGGGCGGATACAGCCCGGATTTGCCCTATCTCCGACGCCATATTGGCATTCGTCGCGGCCCGGTGGTAATTACCCGTACAGATCATGGCCAAACCCGAAGTCGTCGTCCCCCTCAGCGTTCTGAACGGCCCGCGAGACACCCTCGCCCGCCCTGTCCGTGACCTGCGCATTTCCGTAATGGACAGGTGCAACTTCCGCTGCCCCTATTGCATGCCGCGGGAGAAGTACCACGAGCGCTACAAGTTTCTCGGCTCCCACGAACGCCTGTCCTTCGATGAAATAGTCCGCCTCTCCCGGCTGTTCGTACGTTTGGGGGTACGCAAGCTACGCCTCACAGGCGGCGAACCCCTCCTGCGGACGAACCTCTCCGACCTCATCGGCGATCTCACCGCGATACCTGGCGTCGATGACGTCGCGCTCACCACGAACGGCGTCCTGCTGGCACGACATGCCGCGGAACTCAAAGCCGCCGGTCTGAAGCGAATCACCGTCAGCCTGGATAGCCTCGATCCCGACGTGTTCGCCCGCATGAGTGGCGGATTCGGGGGTCTCGCCGACGTCCTTGATGGCATCGAGCACGCGCGCAGTGCAGGTCTCGATCCCATCAAAATCAACGCCGTCATTCAACGAGGCCTTAACGACCACACCGCGCTCGACCTCGTAGAGCGCTTCCGCGGCACCGGCGTCATCGTACGATTCATCGAGTATATGGATGTCGGCAATCGGAACGAGTGGCGGCCAGATATCGTTGTCCCTTCCAAGGAGTTGGTTGCCCGCATCTCCGAGCGCTGGCCGCTGCAACCGCTCGAGCGTGACTACCGTGGCGAAGTAGCGGAGCGATACAGCTTCATCGATGGCGCTGGCGAAGTAGGATTCATCTCGTCGGTGACACAACCCTTCTGCGGCGATTGCTCACGTGCACGGCTGTCCTCCGACGGCGTGATCTACACCTGCCTGTTCGCCACCAAAGGCACGAGCCTGCGTGACGCGCTGCGTGCTGGTTCTACAGACGACGAACTCCTGGAGATAATCCGCAACGTATGGCTAGCCCGCACAGATCGTTACAGCGAGAAGCGCGCTGAGCTGCGGCAGGCACCTGGCGATCATCGCAAAGTCGAAATGTTCTACATTGGCGGGTAATGTGAGAAAAGGAAATGCAACCAGGGGGGCCACGCGTCCAGCGAGCGATGTCAGCACTACGAGGGGCCTCACGCATCTCGACGAGCGCAATCGGCCGACTATGGTTGATGTCAGCGAGAAGGACGTCACACACCGCATAGCAACCGCCGAGGCACGCGTCCGATTTCCACCGAACGTTGCTGAAGCTCTCCGCAAGAGTGGCCACCGCACAAAGAAGGGCCCGGTGTTCGACACCGCCATCATTTCCGGTGTCATGGCCGCCAAGCGCACACATGACCTCATCCCCTTCTGCCACCCACTGCCCATCGACAAGTGCGCAATCGAAATCGATGACACGCGCAGCGGCGAGATCGTCATAACCTGCCAGGTATCCGTGCACCATCGCACCGGCGTTGAGATGGAAGCCCTCACCGGCGCTTCTGTCGCGGCGTTGACCATCTACGATATGTGCAAGGCGTTATCGCACGACATCGAGATCACCGGCATCCGCCTGATCGAGAAGACCGGCGGCAAGCGCGACTTCAAGCGCAAAGCGTAATTCAACTCATGAGCACATCAACGACCAAGGCTCCGCCGGACGCCGCCCCCACTACAGCAGCCGCACCAATCTACGCCCTGGTATTAGCCGGCGGCCGTAGCACGCGCATGCAGCAAGATAAGGCTGCGCTGACCTATCACGGGCGCACACAACTCGAGTGGGCAGTATCATTGCTGCAGCCACATGCGCAACGTGTATTCGTCTCCGTGCGCCCCGATCAAACTGACGATCCGGTGCGCGCGCGCTTTGATCAGATCGTAGACACCCAGGAAAACCTCGGACCCGTCGCGGGCATCATGGCCGCGCAGGCAAAGCACCCGCAGGTTGCGTGGTTGGTACTCGCTTGCGACCTTCCCTTCCTGGACAACGCAACGCTGACGCATTTAATTGCCTCACGGCAACCGCGACGTCTCGCGACAGCGTATCGTTCCAACCATGACGGGTTGCCGGAGCCATTGTGTGCGATCTACGAGCCCGCCAGCCGCGAGCCGCTGCTCGCGCATGTTGCGAAAGGCAAGGATTGCCCGCGCAAGTTCCTGATCAACTCGGACGTCCACTTGGTTGACCAACCCAATCCGCAGGCGCTCGACAATGTGAACACGCCGGATGAATACGGATCGGCAGTGGCGACGCTGAGTTCCCCTCGCGCTCCGATGCCGGCAGCCGGCGTAGCTGCGCACACGGGCGCCGCCCTGAACGGCGCCTCTCCCGACAAGCGCATCAAAGTTCAGTACTACGCCATCCTCCGCGAACAAGCAGGCCGCAGCGACGAGTCAATCGTCACAGCTGCACGCACCCCTCGCGACCTCTACATCGAGTTGAAGGCACGCTATCCATTCTCCCTGGCTCCCGAAATGCTGCGTGTAGCCGTCAACGCAGAATTCGGCGAATGGTCACAACGTCTCGCAGACGGCGACTCCGTCGTCTTCATTCCCCCCGTCGCAGGCGGTTGATCGAGAAGCGTCAATGGCCACCTTCAGTTTCACGCGCGAAAAAATCGACGAAGCCGCCTTACGCAAACAGCTATTCGACCCCACCGCTGGCGGTTACACCTCATTCGAAGGTTGGGTTCGCAACCACAACGAAGGCCTCGCCGTCCGCCATCTCGAATACGAAGCCTTCGAGCCGCTCGCCATCAAAGAAGGCGAACGCATCGTCGCCGAAGCAATCACCCGTTTCGGTATCGAACACGCCGCCTGCGTACACCGCATCGGAGACCTCGCCATCGGCGACATGGCCGTCTGGGTAGGCGTGAGCGCACGCCACCGCGCCGAAGCCTTCGCCGCCTGTCGATACATCATCGACGAAGTCAAACATCGAGTGCCGATATGGAAGAAGGAACACTACGAGAACGGCGATTCAGGTTGGGTGAACTGCGAGCGATGTGCCGCGCCGAGCGTTGAACATTCGGGTTACGTAGCCCACGACCATGGCGACCACGCAAGCCACGACCACGGCGGCGAAAGCCCCGGCGCCAGCCCTGGCCGCGCCCCACCCCCCGCCGCCACTCCACGCACCAGCGGACTCGCCAACCCCGGCCCACGCCTCAATACTGCGAACGCAGCCGCCCTCGCCTCCACCCACGCTCGCGTAGGCGGGCCCATTCCCGATTACTCACGCCAGATGGCACTGAAAGAAGTCGGCGCGGCCGGCCAGGCCAAACTGCGCGCCAGCCGAGTTCTCGTGATCGGCTGCGGCGGACTTGGCGTGCCGGTTGTCAGCTATCTCACCGGCGCCGGTATCGGCCGACTCAGTCTCGTCGATGGCGATCGCCTCGAGCCATCCAACCTGCACCGCCAGACCATGTACGCCCTCGCGGACGTCGGAAAGCTAAAAGCCGAACTTGCCGCCGATCGCGTGCGCGCACTGAACCCCGACGTGGACGTGCGCGCATATACAACTCGCCTCGACGCGCTGAACGCCGCGGACCTGATCGCGCAACACGATCTCGTCATTGATTGCACCGACAACTTTAAAACCAAGTTCCTGCTGAACGACTATTGCGTACAGCTAGGCAAACCGGTTGTGTTTGCGAGCGTGTACCAGTACGAAGGGCAGCTACAGATTGTACGACCGGGCTCCGCTTGCCTGCGTTGCGTGTGGCCCGAGGCGACTCGCGACGGAATCGTCGGCAATTGCGCCGAAGCTGGCGTGCTGGGCCCGGTGCCAGGAATCTTCGGGGGCCTGCAAGCCTTCGAGGCTATGAAACTCCTGCTGGATTTGCCAGGGCAACTCAACGACGAGTTGCTAGTGCTCGACCTGCTCACCCTTTCAACATCACGCGTGCGGACAAAACGCGCGAGCTCGTGTCCAGAACACCTCACCGGAGGAACCGGAGCCACCCAAAATCTCGAGGTGACCTTCGACACGCTCGACCAGGCATACGACGCAGGTTTCGACATCGTAGACATCCGTGAGCCAAACGAGCTCCAGGAAACGCCGACGCCAACGTCCCATTCCCGAAACATCCCCATGGCCGAACTCCTGCACGGACAACCACCATTTGCACCGGCCCGCAAAACGCTACTCGTCTGTGCGAGTGGCAGGCGAAGCCTCGCGGCCACGCAGGAACTGAGAGAGCGCGGAGTCGCCGACATCTACTCGCTGCGCGGCGGTGTAAAGGGCCTGCAGGCACGGCTGCTAACGTGACGTGACGGCGCGCGCCCAACGCCTACTGGCGCTATGGCCCAAGTCCGCACCGCCGCGCGTCACGGTGCGACCCCTCGTTGTCGTCTGCATTACGGCCCACCTCCTGGTCTCGGCAGCACCCTCCCGGCTCGCGCAGGCTGCCAGCGCGAACGCCGCGACGACATTGCGGCCCGCCGTCACCCGGATATCTGCCACGGTGCCAACGCGCGCGATAAGGATGGCGAGCGCCACGAGCCTCGACCCCACTCCCCTTCAAACCTACGCCGCCTCCCACGAATTTCCGCCCGTCTACGCTCCCAACGCGCAAAAGGTGATGAACAAGCGTCTCAGTCAGATAACCTTCGAGCTTTCCAGAGATCCGCCGCCCGAAACGAACTGCGCACAAACCCTCGGCGCAAAGCGCTTCGCGAACCTCTTCGATGACCTGGGCAGTGTGTATTCGAGCTTGGGCGACGACGCCAAAGCAGCAGAGGCCTACGCCAAGGCGATCGCCTGCAATCCCCGCGCGGAATTCCTGCACGCCCAGTTAGCCGCCGCCCTGCTCGACATGGGCCGCTACCAAGACGCGCGCATCGAGACACAGCGTCAGTTGAGCCTCGGTCGGGCCAACTTCTCCGTTTACACGCTCATAACCCAGTTGGATTTCATCGAGGGTAAATGGCTGGACGCGGTGGCGGATGCGCGGCTCGCGGCAAGTGAGGCACCTGATGACGAGCAGGCCACCTACTGGCAATGTTTCCTATGGCTTGCGCAAAAGCACGGCGGAACCCACGAACCCGTTCTGCTGAATCGCCGTATTCCCCCAACCTGGCCCACACCGATTCTCGAGTCACTCCGGGGCAAGATTACTGAGACGCAATTGTTGGACGCGATCGAATCCGAGCACGACGGGCACCGTCAGCGCGAGATCCTAACGGAAGCGCTGTTCTACACTGGCCAGAAGCATCTCGCGGAAGGCCAAACCGATCTGGCGGTGAAGTATTTCACTGCCACAACCAACCTCAACGTACCGTATTTCATCGAGCACCATTTGGCGATGGCGGAACTCGAGAAGCTCCGCCATCCTATGCCGAAATCAGACATGCTGTCCCCTCCGTGAAATTGACTCTGAATGAGTTGCTCGCCCGCCTTCCGCAACGAGGCGTGGTTGAATGGATCGGCGTGCGGCCCGCTCGCCGCATACCGGTCACCAGCGTCGAGGAAGCCGAAGCGCGCGCGGGCGGCGGACTGACCGGCGACCATTTCTCCGGCTCTCCCGAGAGCAAGCGCCAGGTCACCCTGATCCAGGCCGAGCACCTTCAGGTCATCGCTCAGCTGCTGCGGCATGAATCGCTCGACCCAGGACTTCTCCGGCGCAACATCGTCGTGCGCGGAATCAATCTTCTCGCGCTCAACGGTGCCCGCTTCAGCATCGGGGGCGCGCTTTTCGAAGGCACGGGCGCCTGTCACCCCTGCTCGCGAATGGAAGAGGCGCTCGGGACTGGCGGATACAACGCCATGCGGGGTCACGGTGGAATCACCGCGAGAGTCCTGGAGTCTGGCATCATCCGCCGGGGCGATGAAGTCGCTCTGCGTGAGCCGGGCCGGCTGGCCAAGCACGAGAACTGAACAGGGAAGTACTGTGTCGAAACACTCCGGCATCACTGTCAGACGACTCCAATCAGTGTGCCGCGCCGGCATCGCTGTCGTGGCCACCCTATTCTTCGTTGACTACTCGCTAGCCGCCGAGCCTGCATTGCGCGACCCGTATGCTGGCAAGAAGAAGGTGCTCGTCGTGGCCGATCTGCACACGGGTAATCAACTCGCCCACGATGCAGTCAGTCACGCAATCGCTACGCTGGAACGTCTGGGCCGGGACAGCGGCGCTTACATTGCGTTTCTGCGCACGGACACCGTCCTCGTGACCAAGAGTGAGGTCTGGGGAACTGGGGATTATGCCAAGGGCGGCGCGCGCCCGGGGCGGGGCCGCAACCTTGATTACTTCGATGCAGTTGTTTTCTACACCAACGGCGAAACCGAGATGACGCCCCAACAGAAGGCGGACCTGCTCACCTTCGTGCACGAGGATGGCAAAGGGTTTGTCGGGGTCCACACTGCCACGGCCTCATTCTTCAGCTGGCCCGAGTACGGCGAGATGATCGGCGCCTACTTCGACAACCACCCGTGGGGAGTGTTCGACGCGCCGGTGGTCGTCGAGCGGCCGGATTTCCCGGCGATGAAGCACCTGCCGCACGAGTTCACGATCCGGGACGAGATGTATCAGTACCGAGCACCGTATTCCCGTGAAAAGGTGGACGTCCTGGCGAGTATGGATACCAGCAAGCTCGATCTCACCAATCCGAACGTGAAGCGCGCCGATCGCGACTTTCCGATTGCGTGGGTGAAGAGCTATGGCAAGGGCCGGGTGTTCTCCTCGACCCTGGGCCATACCGACGAGTCGTGGGATGACCCGCGCGTTCAGACTTTGTATCTGGAAGGAATCAAGTGGGTGCTCCGACTCACGGACGGCAACGTTCAGCCCCATCGACGTCCGGTACCGCCGCCTCACAGCGCCGCGGTACCGGACGTCAGCTTGTTCCCCACGTACGAAGTTAATTTAGAAGCTGAACGTCGCCCTGGCGTAGTAGAAGCCGCCATTGATTCCGAATGGCGAGAACCCCGGGTAGATCGTCACGGCCCCGTTATCGCCCGCGGCCCTTTGTACCCCCAGTAGATCGGAGTTTTGGTGTGGCGGGTACCGGTTGAACAGGTTAACCGCACCAGCGTTCAGTGTCAGACCCTTCATGAGCTCGTACCCGAGCTCGAGATTGGTCGTGGGAATCACACCGATCTTGTCCTGATAATAGACAGCATTATTGCCATTGGTATCGAAGCCGTCGTTCTCCCACTCCGAGGACGAGCCATAAATGACCTCCGAAAGTCTCGCTGACACTTTCTCGTAGGTCCAGGACATGCCCAGGTTAATCACGTACTTCGGCGATGCCGTCGTGACATCGGAAAGGGCGGTCGCGTCGAACAGGGCCTGTCCCGTAACGAGCGGGAGCTCGCCGACCCCTGGGGATCCTGCAGGCAGCGGTACGCCGCCCGGCTTCGTGACGGTAGTCTGATTGAAGGCCGCGCTCGCCGACCAGTCGACGTGCCCGACCGGCAGGTCAGTGGGATAGCTGAGCGTGAACTCCGCGCCGCGGGTGCGGGTATCGATGCCGTTTGCAAACAAGTTGATGCCCGTATTGCGCACCTGGTCGATCGAAGCACCGCTGGCCACCGCGGCATCGACGACAGCCTGCGAGATGATCGTCGTGATGCCGGTCGTGGAGTCGGTGATCGAGCCCGTTAGACTACCGCTACCCACGATGCGGTTCGTGACCTGGATCTGATACACATCCAGGGACGCGAACAGCTTCTCGATCGGCTGCAGCACGACGCCGAAGCTGAAACTCGTAGACTTCTCCGGCTGCAGACCCCCGCTCAACCCCAGCTTCGTCGCTGCCACGGAGTTAGGCTGAATCTGAATGAAGGCCGTGCCCGGACCCACGTTGACGGTCGTGTAGTGCTCTTCGGCAAGCGTCGGCGCGCGGAAGCCCGTGCTGACTGTACTGCGAACTGCGAACGCTGGCGTGATGTCATACCGGACGGTCGCCTTGCCGATGTTGGTGTTGCCAAAATCGTCGAAATGCTCGTGCCGTCCGGCGAGATCGATCTTGAGCCCATCGATCGGTGTGGCGGCCAGGTCGATATAGGCCGCATAGTTCTTGCGGCTATACTTTCCTGCGTCCGCGGGAGCAAATCCAGGGAACGATTGCGCACCGCCGCCATAATATGAGGCGGCATCACCCGCATAAATCGCGTAGCTGTCGCGACGGTACTCGCCGCCGAAAGCGATGTTCAGTGGCCCGGCCATGCCGATATCGAAGTTCTTGTTGATATCCAGGGTTGAGACCCACTGGGTCGCCACGAACTTGCCATCGTAGAAGTCGGTCGGCGAGGCGCCGGTGGCGGCGTACAGATCAGCGTTACCCGAGTGTATCGTGCTCAGATCGGCGGTATCGTTGCCGTATCCTGTGGCTAGGTCCCAGTTCCACTCCGCGATCGAGCCCTTGATGCCCGCCGTGATCTGGTAGTCCTTCTCGGAGGTAGCCTCCTCAGGATTGAACCCGTACGGATACATGTAGGACATGACGCCGGTGGTCGCATCCTTGTGAGCGATCTTGCTCGGTAGGCGGTAATTCTCAAACGAGTCTGCCTTCTTGTCGCCCCAGGTACCGAAGCTGTAGAACTCGGCGCTATCGCCCAGCTTGAAGCCCGAATTGAACGCAACCGTCGCGAGCGTGAAGTGGGCGTCTCCCTGGATCAGGTTGAGGTAGGGATAACCCGATCTCAACGGCATGTTGGAGTTTGGGTAAGTCGCGAGCTTCGCCGGATCGACCACGCGCGGATCAATGCCGCCGCGCATGCTATGTGCGTGGTTCTGGATCTCGGCGGTGACATTGAAAAAGCTATCGTCGGTCGGCGCAAATCCGAAGTGGGCGCTCCCGTCGTTCGTATCACCGCCACCATCCATATAGCCGCCGCGGAGAGCTTTCAGCGTGCCGCCGGAACTGTCTTTCTTCAGGATGATGTTAATGACGCCGGCGATCGCGTCGGAGCCGTATTGCGCGGCTGCACCTTCAAGCAGCACCTCGACGTGATCAACGGCGTCCATCGGAATGAAGTTGAGGTCGGGGCCTGCACCACCCTGGTAGGGCCCGCCCAGCACGGCGAGGTTGGCCGTACCGTGGCGACGCTTGCCGTCAACCATGATGAGGGTGTGGTTGGGACTCAATCCGCGCAACTTCGCCTGCAGCGTCTGATTGGCCATGTCGCCGCCGAAGGCCTGTTTGACAAACCCTGGCACGACCATGGAGAGCGAGGTCATGAGATCCGGTGCACCGGCTTTGCGCAATTCATCGCCCCCTACCACGATGATGGGCGCCGGGCTGTCCGCCGCTTTGATTCCGCCGACACGCGTACCAGTCACTATCACTTCACTGAGCGAGCCCAACTCGCCGGAGAGGGCGCCCGCCGAATCGGGGCTTGCTGCCCCGGCATCAGCCGCAACAGCATCGGCCGGCGCAACAGCATCGGCTGACGTAACGGCGTCCGCCAACGCAACAGCGTCCGCCGGCGAGGCAGTGCCGTCCGGAGTAGCGGCTTGCACCACGTCAGCGCCCGTTCTGAGGGCAATGATCGCCAACGCGGCAACACCAGCGCGAGCAAGGTCAGGTTTCAATATCATCGAGTGACTCCCTACGGATCGTTGTTGTGCGACATCCGCGTTGCGTTGCAATAAACCGGCCAACACTGCACCAGAGGCTCACAACGGGAGCTATGACGGCGTGGGAGCGTTATCTTTCAGCGAGTTATGGGCACCTCAAGTGTTTGATACGACAACTCGCGATCTGTTGTTATCGAGCACCACGAGCGCAGATCAGCACCAATGGAGCGCCGCCGACCACTTCTTTGTTATTTCTTGGTGCCACTGGTTGGTGGCGGCGAACGATTAACGCGCAACCGCGGTCGCGGCTACGGCAAACAGGGTGATGGCGCCGGCAGCCTTGATGAGCAGGCCCAGGCCCGACGTCCCGAGCAACATGAACGTAATCCGGCGGAAGTTGATGTCGGAAAGAGACTTGTACAGATTCACACCCAGCAGCGTGCAGGGCAGGACGATGGGCACTGTAATTACCAACAGCGCCCAGTAGGTTGGGCCGAAAGTCTCCGGGTGCTTCACTGCCAACATGGCGAGTGACACCAGTTGCAGACCCAGGATGTAGGGCTGAACGATGCTCCTGGATTCGTGCTTCGGCAGCCTGCGCAGACCACTCCAGACCACCACCGCAGCGCCAGGAAACGCGGTAAATCCGCCGATGATCCCGCCCAGCATCCCGACCAGGGACGAGGCGAACCAACCACTCTTGGCTGATATGTGCAGGCTTTCGGGCTTCAGCATCGAATAAGCGGCATAGATGATGAGGAAACCGCCGAATATCGCCATCAGCGTCGGCGTCGGCACGGAATGGAGGATAGAGAGCCCGATCGGAACACCGACGAAGCCTCCTGCCAGGTAGGGCGCAGGGCCATCCGGCCACCATTCCCGCAGCGGCTTCATCTCCGCCTTCAATTGGCCGAGCGACATCAGCTGGTTGGCCGACGAGAGTGTCATCAGCAGCGGCACACCCAGCTTCGGCGGCAACAACCACAAACACAGGGCGCCGATAGCCGAGAACCCGAATCCCGACAGCCCGCTCATGATGGCGGACAGACCGAGGATGCATACGAGAATCGGAATCGAAGCGAGTGAGAACTCGTTCGCGACGAGCGAAAACACGTTCAAATAAATACTCTCGCAGGCACTGCCTCTACCCGCGTGCGCCCGCCAAGAACACGGGCGCTCACCGGATGCTGGCTCACCAACCCCAAAGAAATCAGGTCCAGACCTTGTCCAGCGCCGCGCAGAACGCCGTCATATCCTCCATGGAGCCGACGGTGACCCGTGAGACTGTCGGCCAGATCGGCCACGAACGGCCGATCTCGACATCCTGCGTGCGAAAGGCGGCCTGCATGTCCTTGGCGGCTTTACTCTTCCAATCCACCATGAACATGTTGGCATCGCTCCCGATGACCTTGAGCTTGCGTTTCTTGAGATGCTCCAGGGTCATCCCACGAGCTTCCTGCATTTCCTTACGGCGCGCGGCAATGAGATCGGCGGCCGTCAGGCTCGCGGTCGCACACGCAAGCGAGGGTATCGGCAGTGCGCCCGATTGCATGCCACCGTCATAGCGCATCAGCTTCGTGATGATGTCCGGCCGCGTCATGACATAGCCCATGCGCATGCCCGCCATTCCGAAGATCTTCGAGAACGTGCGCATCACGATCACGTCCTTGTCGGCTTTCGCCATGTAGGACGCGGTGGGCACGCCGGCAAAGTGGGTATAAGCCTCATCAACCAGCACTATGGACCCCGCCGGCTTGTTGGCGACGAGCCATTCGATGTCCGCCAGCGGTGTCAGCGTCCCTGTCGGGTTGTTAGGCGTGCAGATGTAATAGAGACCAGGGCTGGGGTCAGCTGCCAGCATGGCCTTGACGTCGTGGGAATAGTCGGGCTTCAACGGCACCCGCTTTACGGGCGCGCCCAGCCAGTCCGCGGTACGTCCGGCCAATTCAAAGGTTGGATCGGCAGTGATCAGAGCTTTGGTCGGCGAACAGAATGTCACCACCGCACGAGACAGGGGATCACTCGAACCCGGCCACGGCGCAACATGGTCGAAGGGCACACCCTCGACCTGCATAACCGCCTTGATGAAGTCGCCGCGTTGATCGGTGGGCGCGTAGCGATTACTTGCGGAAATGATGGCCGCGGCCGCGGTTTGTCCAGGTGCCAGCGGTCCAGTCCAGCATTCGTTCGCACCGATACGTGTTTTGGCAAGGGGTGGCGGGTCGGGGATGCCGCCAGAAGCCCACGCAGGTCGCCCGAAGCTGGCCGCGACACTGACGGAGCTGAAGATCGCGGCAATGCGCAGCAGCTGCCGCCGCGAATAGCCACGATCGAGCAGATCCTCACGAGCCTCCTCTGGAAGCCCACGCGGAGTTTCCGACGAAGCCTGTACGAGAAGCCCGCGCCTGGAGAGCGTTGTCGACATGGATGTACCCCTTCGTGCCGATGCCAGAAGACGGTGCTGACACTGACATTGAGTCCGTTATGTCTGTCGTACATCCAAATGGCGTGCCAACGAGGTGACAGATTGGCGGGCGATAACAAAGTGGTTATATCGCCGGCACTTGCGACGATATGAGTGATGGGGCGGACCGGAAGTCCGGCAGCAGCCGCGCACTAGGCCCGTGCGGATTGCTGCACTGCCGCGCCGCGCTGGTGCGCGTTACGCGCCGCGGCCCACCAACCTGAACCAACCTGAAGTTGTCTGGGCCACGCCGGCCCTACCCTGGCCGTACCGTGGCCTTACCCCGGCCTGACGTGCCCCGACCCTCTAACAACGTACTTGTAGCTGGTCAGTTGTTCGACGCCGACAGGGCCACGCGCATGAAAGCGATCGGTCGAAATGCCGATTTCAGCCCCCATGCCAAACTCACCACCGTCGGCGAACTGTGTGGACGCGTTGTGAAGGACAATCGCGCTATCCACCCGCTGCAGGAACCGATTCGCAGTGGCCACGTTATCGGTCACGATCGACTCGGTGTGTGCTGAGCCGTAGGTTTTAATATGCGCCACGGCTCCGTCCACCCCATCAACCACCCGAGCCGCGATGATCGCGTCCAGGTACTCCGTGTACCAATCGTCCTCCGTGGCCGGCAATACACGGGAATCAGCCTTTTGTACGGTCGAATCCCCTCTTACCTCACAACCGGCCGCAAGCAGATCTTTTACAAGCGGCTCGAGGTGAGTGCTCACGCACGCCCGATCGATCAATAGTGTTTCGGCCGCCCCGCAAACACCCGTCCGCCTCATCTTGGCGTTCAGAGCGATAGTGCGAGCCATACGCACGTCAGCATCGCGATCGACGTACACGTGGCAGTTGCCTTCGAGGTGCCCAATGACGGGCACTCGCGCTTCCTTTTGAACACGCGCGACAAGGCTCTTGCCTCCACGCGGCACAATCACGTCGATGAAGTCGGTCATCTCGGCCAGCATGAAGCCCACAGCCGCGCGGTCCGTGGTGGGAACGAGTTGAATACATTCGGCAGGCAGGCCGACGGCTGTCAGTCCATCCAGCAGACACGCATGAATGGCTACATTTGACAGCCGGCTCTCCGACCCCCCGCGCAAAATCACGGCGTTACCCGATTTCAGGCAAAGCGTCCCGGCATCCGCAGTTACGTTCGGCCGGCTCTCATAGATGATGCCGATCACACCCAGGGGTACCCGTACCCGTTGGATATGTAGGCCGTTCGGCCGGTCCCATTCCGCTGCAATAGTGCCGACGGGATCGGGCAGCGCCGCGATGTCCTCGATGCTGCGGGCGATCGCTTCCACTCGCTTCTGATCCAGGCGCAGCCGATCCAGCAGAGGAGCGCCCAACTGCGCGTTAGTCGCTGCCGCCATGTCTCGGTCATTGGCATCGAGGATTTCAGCGCGGCGTGTGCGGATCGCAGCCGCCGCAGCCGCCAGCGCCTCATTTTTTGTCTTGGTCAACGTCACGGCCAGGACCGCCGCGGCCGACACGGCAGCCGTGCCGAGACCTCGCATCATTTCGGAAATACCATCTCCGCTCATTGAGACACCTGTGCCGACTCGGGCCTGTCGAGCCCCATAATGACGAGGTCGTCGCGGTGAATGAGCTCATCGCGGCCGCGAAATCCGAGAATACCTTCGATCTCGGAGGACTTGCGGCCCATGATGCGCGCGGCGTCAACATCGGAGTACGCAATGATTCCGCGCGCAACCTCGATACCATCATCACCGAGCACGCTGACAGTATCTCCCCGGTCAAAACGCCCGCGCGCGGCTACAACACCTGCGGGCAACAGACTCTTCCCTTCCCGCAAGGCCTTGAGCGCACCCTGATCGATCGTTACGGCGCCGGCAGGTCTCAACGTCCCGGCAATCCACTGCTTGCGCGCGGTAACGGGGGTGGCATGCGGCACGAACCAGGTGCACCGCGCACCTTCCTCGAGGCGGCTGACCGGATGCTTCTGATGTCCGGAAGCGATGCACATGTGACAACCAGCTGCCACAGCGATCTTCGCCGCCATGATCTTGGTCGTCATGCCGCCGGAACCAACAGCCGAAGCCGATGCCCCGGCCATCGCCTCGATCTGCGGCGTGATCTGCCGTACCTGCTGAACGAACTGCGCGTTGGGATCCTTGTTAGGATCCGTGGTAAACAATCCCTCGACGTCAGATAACAACACCAGGCAGTCTGCGGCTGACATTTGCGCCACGCGCGCGGCGAGGCGGTCGTTGTCGCCATAGCGGATTTCCGCAGTTGCGACAGTATCGTTCTCGTTGATTACCGGCAGTGCTCCGAGAGCCAGCAGGGACTCGAGTGTTGCGCGCGCGTTCAGATAGCGATGGCGGCGCTCGCTGTCCTCGAGCGTGAGTAACACCTGCGCCACCGTTACGTTGCTCGCCTCCAGCAGTTCCTTATAGGCATGGGCGAGGCGGATCTGGCCGACTGCTGCCGCTGCCTGACTTTCATCCAGGCGCAGGCTGCCCTTGGCCAGTCCCAGATGGCGCCGTCCCAGGGCGATTGCTCCGGAGGAAACCAGGATGACTTGCTGACCTCGCTTACGCAGGCGCAATAAATCCTCTATGAGCGTTTCCAGCCACGTCCGATTAAGTCGTCCGGTGTCCTGATCGACTAGTAACGCCGAGCCCACCTTCACGACGACGCGTCGTGCCTGCAGGAGCGGAGAAGCAAGAATGGAGGGTCTGGCTGGCATCGGAAAACTATACGCAATAGCCACTTATGCTGCGACTATACGGCTGACACTGAAGTTACGCCCGGGCCCACCAGTTGCTGACTCCCGTTGCCCAACCTGAAGACAGCCCCTAAACTTGCTGCCGCGAGGACGACGGTCTTTGAGGGTGAGATTGTGAGCAGAGATTACGAGCCGGTACCAGGACAGTGGTACGAGAACCTGGAAGAAGAAGAACCGTTCCGGGTGCTGACCATGGACGAGGATTCCGAGCTCGTCGAGATCGAATATCTCGATGGGGACATCGAGGAAATCGACCTCGAGACCTGGCATGAAATGGATCTGGAGCTCACCCAGGAACCCGAGGGCTGGTCCGAATCCCAGGACGAGGATGACGACGAGGACGATGACGACGACGACTGGGATGACGAGGACGACGAAGATGACGACGATCCAGACGACGACGAGGATGAAGACGAGGCCGAAGATCGCGAGCAGTACTAGACCCGTAGCATGACGTGAGCCGCACCACTGTGGAGGCGCGCCGTCCGTGCACTGCCTCCGATTAGCTTGGCGAGCGCGGCCGGCATGACCAGCGCTGACAACTGGTATCACGAAAAAGAATCCGCGTGGCTATACCTCCAGGTTGCCGCAGCTGAACCAGATTCCCGCAAAAGCCGATTGTTCCTGCAGCTTGCTGCGACGGCCGAGCATCAAGCCGCCAAATGGGTGGCGGCTTCCGGACAAAGCCCAGACCGCATCTTTATCCCGACCGTTCGCGCACGCATCGTTGCGCGGTTAATTCGACGCTTTGGCCCACGCTCGCTGCGGCCCGTACTGGCCGCGATGAAGTTGCGAGGGCTATCCATTTACAGCGTGCCTGCAGCCACCAGCGTGCCTCCAGCGGCCGGAACACCGCCAGCCGGACATGCGATGCCGACCTCGTTGTCTGAGGTCGGTGCACGCCACCGCAGCAGCCTCGGAGGAAATCTTCGCGCCTCTGTCTTTGGCGTCAACGATGGGCTGGTATCGAATGCGAGCTTGGTGCTTGGAGTCGCTGGAGCGGGTGCCGCAAACACCTACGTCCTTATGACAGGAGCAGCAGGCCTACTTGCGGGCGCACTGTCGATGGCCGCGGGCGAATACGTGTCGGTGCGGACACAGCGCGAGATGTACGAATATCAAATCGCCCTCGAACGCGACGAGGTCGCGGAGTATCCGGAAGAGGAAGCGGAAGAACTCGCACTCATTTACGAAGCACGCGGCGTCGCCATCGAACAGGCGCGCGAACTGAGCCGCTCCTTACTGTCACGTCCGGACCAAGCGCTGGATGTTCTCGCGCGAGAAGAGCTCGGCTTGAACCCGGACGATCTCGGGTCCCCGTGGCAGGCCGCCACGGCGTCCTTCCTCTCGTTTGCCGTCGGCGCGGCACTTCCATTGGTGCCCTTTATCGTCCATTTACCCGCAGTGAGCCCCCTTACTGCCACGATTATGCTCACGTGCGTCGCGCTCTTCGCGGTGGGGATGGTCTTGAGCCTCTTCACCGGCCGGCAGGCCTTTCGGGGAGCGTTCCGCATGGTGCTCATTGGAGGGGGCGCGGGCGTGGTGAGCTTCCTCGTCGGCAAGGCGCTCGGAGTGGCCATCGGGGGCCCCTGAACCTTTTCGCCGGAGCCCGGTCTGTTTCTCAAGATTGTCTTAAGGTTTCTCCCGGCCCTTCCAAGCCCTTGAAAAGTACGGACCAATCCCAAGGCTAAACCGAGTCGTCACGAGCGCCGGTACTGTGCCGGCGAGGCCGAAGACGGCCAACAGTCGAAATACCACTATGAAGCGAATTATTCTGTTTCTTGCCACGAACCTTGCGATCGTCGTCGTCCTGTCGATCGTCGCCCACCTGCTGGGTATCGATCAGTACCTGGACGCGCGGGGCGGCAGCCTAAACGGCCTGCTGGTATTTGCCGCGCTGTTCGGATTTGGCGGCTCGCTGATCTCGCTCGCGCTGTCCAAATGGATGGCCAAGAATGCCATGGGCGTGCAGATCATCACCCAGCCGCGGAACGCCACCGAGAGCTGGCTGATCAATGCTGTGGGCGCACACGCGAGAAACGCCGGCATCGGAATGCCCGAAGTCGGGGTATTTGAAAGTCCCGAGCCAAATGCGTTTGCGACGGGTGCGAACCGAAACAACGCGCTCGTGGCCGTCAGCTCCGGCCTGTTGCAGCGTATGAATGAGCGCGAAGTCGACGCTGTGCTCGGTCACGAAATCAGCCACGTCGCCAACGGCGACATGGTGACCCTCGCGTTGATTCAGGGCGTGGTAAACACGTTCGTGATCTTCCTGTCGCGCATAATCGGCAACATTGTCGATAGGACGGTATTCCGCTCCGAAGACGGACGCGGGCCGGCCTACTTCATATCGGTAATCGTGTCCGAGATCGTGCTCGGCATCCTCGCGAGCCTCATCGTCCTCTGGTTCTCCCGCTGGCGCGAATTCCGTGCGGATCGCGGTGGCGCGAAGCTCGCCGGTCGGAGCAACATGATTTCCGCGTTGGAGGCGCTCAAGGCCAATCACGAGCCGCTGCCGCAACAGTTCGCGGCCTTCGGTATCGCGGATGGGAAAGGCGGGTTCGGCCTTCGGAAGCTGATGATGAGCCATCCGCCGCTGGAAGAGCGCATTGCCGCGCTGCGGGCACTGCCGGCGGACATTTCATAATCAGGGCCATAACATCCCCGATCAGATTGGCCCCGCGGTACAGTTCCCGCTGTGACCGCCCTCAACGACATCCTCGGGTCCGACGGCGTCCTAACCGACGCCGCGGACATCGAGCCGTATCTCACTGACCACCGTCGGCTCTACCACGGGCGCGCCCTCACCGTCGCCCTTCCTCGGTCCGTAGAACAGATCTCGCGTTTGCTCGCGTACTGCAACGACAACCGAATCGGTGTCGTGCCGCACGGCGGTAACACGAGCTACTGCGGAGGCGCTACGCCCGATGAATCCGGGCAGCAGATAGTGCTATCGCTGAAGCGCCTGAACCGAATCCGCAACGTCGATCCGCTGAACTACTCGCTGATTGCGGAAGCAGGCTGCATCCTCGCAGATGTGCAGCGTGCGGCAGACGACGCGGATCGACTGTTTCCGTTGAGTCTCGGTTCCGAAGGTACGTGCCAGATCGGCGGCAATCTCTCCACCAATGCGGGCGGCACGAGTGTTCTGCGGTACGGGATGATGCGTGAGCTCGTTCTCGGGCTCGAAGTCGTACTGGCAGACGGGCGTGTGCTTTCGACGCTGGGCGCGCTCCGCAAGGACAACACCGGCTACGACATCAAGTCGCTATTCCTGGGTGCTGAAGGCACTCTCGGCGTCATCACCGCCGCGACCCTCAAGTTGTTCTCGAAGGCGCGCAGTGCAGCGACCGCATTCGTGGCAGTCCGAGACATTCAAGCGGCAGTCGAGTTACTGGCCCGATTGCGCGAAGCCAGTGGCGACCGTGTCAGCTCGTTCGAGTTGATTCCGCGGATCGGCATTGAGCTCACGACGCGGCACATCCCCGGCGTCAAAGACCCGCTCAAGCAAGCATACGAATGGCATGTCCTGTGTGAGGTCACGTCGTCTCGAGGCGCGGATAGGCTTGATGACGTGTTGACCGAGTCACTGGCCGCGGCGTTCGAAGCTAACCTCGTGCTCGACGCCGTAGTCGCACAGAGTGACCGCGAGCGTGAAGCGCTCTGGAAAATACGCGAGACAATTCCTGAAGCTCAGCGCATCGATGGGGCGAGTCTGAAGCATGACATCTCGCTGCCGGTAACGTCGCTGGCGCCCTTCGTGGCGAAAGCCGGCGACTGGATCCGGGACAACGTTCCCGACGGACGGCTAGTCGCATACGGGCACGTGGGTGACGGTAACCTGCATTTCAACCTCAACCAGGCCCCGGGGACCTCACGCGATGCGTTCCTCGCACGCGAGGCCCCCATCAAGCGAGCGATCCACGACATGGTCCGCGACTTCGGAGGCAGCTTCAGCGCCGAACACGGAATCGGCCGCCTCAAGGTCGGCGAACTCGAGCAGTACGCCTCCCCGGTGGAGCTGGACCTCATGCGCGCTGTGAAGCATGCCTTCGACCCGAACGGCATCCTGAACCCCGGCAAGGTACTGCGCTCGTAACGGCGCACCAAGCACACGTCCCACCGGGCACATAGCCCCACCCACCTCCCCAACGGATCACCGCCGCAGGCAGGCGACACCGCCGCTTCAGCCTTGTGGCCGGCTGTCACAACGTGCGCGACGTCGCGCCCACCCCACCCTCCGCGCGGTTATGATGCAGCCCGCTCACGGTTCGCACTTCAATGGAGAGAGGTTCATGACCCATGGCCGGCTGATTACCCTCGCAGCGCTCACCGCCCTTGCCATATCAGCCTGTAGTAAAAACAGCGAGCCCAGCCCGCCGGCGGTGTCGGCCCCAACCGACACGGCAGCGTCAACACCTCCTGCACCACCGGCGCCCGCCGATGGCTCGCCGCAGATCGTCACCGAACCTGACGGCATGCACATCGAATACCGCACTTACGGCCGGGGCGATCCAGCGATCATCCTGGTACACGGTTGGGCCACCGACGCTAACTACTGGAACGCGCAATTCGGCCCGCTGAAGGCGAAGTACACCGTTGTTGCCGTGGACCTCGGCGGGCATGGCGCGTCGTCAAAGAGCCGCACCGATTGGTCAATGGCCAATTACGGTGAAGACGTCGCAACAGTCGCTCGCCGCCTGCCCAACCAGCAAATCATCCTGGTCGGCCATTCCATGGGCGGCACAGTTGCCCTGGAAGCCGCACGCCGAATCGGCGACCGCATGATTGGCATCATCGTGGTCGACGCCTTGAAATCGATTGGCCTGCCACCGACGCCGCAACCGGAGATCAACAAGCGCGTCGCTCCATTCCGCACAGACTTCATCGGCTCCGTACGCAAATACGTCACCGAGGAACTGTTTGAAAAAGGCGCCGACCCGCTGTTCGTGCAGAAGGTCGCCTACGACATGTCGCTGGAACCGCCCGAGGTGGGCATCCCCTCACTGCAAGCGCTGCTCAGCATGGATTTCGCCACGGTGCTGCCTGACATCCACGTCCCTGTACTCGCAATCAACTCCGACATGGGCACCACGGACGAGAAGCGCATTCGGAAGTTGCTTCCCACGTTCAAAGCCGAGGTCATTCCGCACACGAGTCACTTCCTCATGATGGAAGTCCCCGATAAGTTCAATCCCATTCTGCTGAATGACATCGACACCATAGTGAAGAACGCCAAACACTAAGCATTGCCCCCGTGCTGACTCTTCGTTGTACACAGGTAGTTCGCAAGCGGCTGGGGCTGGCCGGCAGCCTGCGTGAACCGGCGTTGCCGGGCACGCTGCTGGGCGCATGGTACCTGCACCTGATTCGTGTCGGGCCTCAGCAAGTCGTGATGGCAACCAGCGAGCGTTCGCTGTTGACAGTGCTCCTACCCGCCGATGAGATCCGACGTACCGTTGCTTCCAACCTGCGTGTAGCGCTCAGGGATCTGCTCGTTGCTCTCGAGATTCCATTGGATGCCGTACAGCGAGAAATCGCGTTAATGGACCCCACTACCTTCGCAAGCGCGGTAAATCGCCGTGTGATCGGATCGATGAATGACTTTGCGTATCAGCTTGACGCCTACGTGGGTGATACGAACGACCCGCTGGAACTCGCATTGAAGCTTTGTGAAACGCCGATGTCGGCTATCGGATCAGAGTCGTCGTACGCGATTCCGAAGGATATCGCTCGCGAGCTGCTCAGCGGACCGTATACCGGCCCGATATTGCACCACTGACGAGGCCCGGTCACTGTGGAATGGCGGGGAGTCTTAATCGGTGCGTTGACCCTCGGGGCACTCTGGCACCTATGGCAACGGTTTGAGTTGCGACCCGTTCACCCCGCCGACGGACTCTTGGCAACAACCGACCCGCTACAAACAGACCTGGAACGCGAGGTGACCGCGAAGCAGGGACGTTGGACGCTCACGGGACGAGCCCACTACGAAGTCACGGCGCGAATTCTAGGCCGCGAGGAATACCGCTTCGATACCCTGGCCGATCTCATTCCCGAGGACCTGGCCCTGGGCTGGGGCGCCATGTCGGACAATCGCGTACTCGAGTCGTTCGAGATAACACAGTCTGTGCGTTTCTATTCCTGGCGCCCGCGCAATGAAATGCCCATTGCGCGCGAAGAGGTGATCGAGCACAGCGCCAATACTCACGTCATTGCGGCCGATGAACACGTCCGATCGCAACTGAAACGACTTCGAGTAGGTCAGGTTGTTCATTTGACGGGCGTGTTGGTCGATGGAGTGCGCGACGATGGCACGTACATAAAGACCTCACTCACGCGCAGTGATAGTGGGGCCGGTGCCTGCGAAGTGATGCTGGTCGAAGACGTCGAAGTTCTTTAAACCCGCCTAAGTGACCGCTACGAGCAGTTCCTCTGCGCCTTTCGGCGGGCAAAGACCATCTGTCCTGCCTGCAAAGTAGAGATCTGTCAGAGCCGCTGCGGACACGTGACGGACCTCGCTGAAACCAGCTTCGCGTGCCAATGCCAACATCTGCGCCGGCGTGAAGAAGCTGATGAACGGCGTCCCGCTCGCCTGCGCCCCCTTCTCTGCACGGTCAAGGCCGGGACGAACCACTGGGTCCGCGAGCTCGATCGGCAGCAAGAAAGTCATCGCCAACGTGGATCCCGGAGCAAGCGCCGCGACCTGTCGCAACGTGGATGCGACCGCGTCCTTACTCAGATACATGCTGACGCCCGTCGAAGCCACGACCGCGGGTCGGCCGGTATCGAAGCCAGCGGCTGTCAATTGCTTCCACCATGCGCCCGCCTCGAAGTCCACTGGCACAAGTCGCAACCAATCTGGGACTCCAAGGCCAAGCTCGACCAGGCGCTCTCGCTTCCAAGCTTGCGGACCCGGCCGATCGATCTCGAACACCTTCAGCCTCGAACCCATTTCCGGCCTGCGCTGCGCGAACGTATCGAGGCCTGCTCCGAGAATGACGTACTGGCCCACGCCGCGCTCCACCTGCTCAAAGACCAGATCCTCGATGAAGCGCGCTCGAGCCACGATGGAAGCTCGAAACGGCTTCGTGAAATTCGAATCCATGTCCGGGCGACGGCGCCAACTCTCATCGGGGGCGACCAGCCGCAGCCCAACCTCATCTTCGAAGACATGCGGCGCCGGGTCGATCTGCGAGTGCAACGCGCGCCACAAGGCAACACGCACCGCAGTGCTATCCGGTGCTGACACTTCGTCGTGCATGACACTCTCCTGCGATGAGACTGGATCACTCGGCCCGCGACGACGCCGGCAACGGCGCGTTCACACCGACCTGACGCCCGTCAGGATCCTTGAGCAGCATTTGGAGTGCAGGCCAATGCTGCTTCTCAAACGGGTGCAACACGGTGGCGCTGGACGGTGGTGTGAACTGTGCAGCATCCTTCACTGCGACCGCCGGCACGATCTGGAGGACCTGAGTGACGGGCCGCTCGGCAATAAAGAGGTAAGGCCCGCCGGCTGGATGCCGCAGTTGACCCGAGTGGTGATCGGTCTCGAACTCCAGCTCATATCCAAGGCCCTTCCAGAAGGCCACCGTCTTGCCCCAGTTGTGGGTCTCGATCAACCAACCTTCGATGCCTTCAGTTTTCATGTTTCCTCCGCTTCCTTCGCTGCTCATCGAGATAAGCACGCAACGCGGCCGCCACAATGGCCGACAGCGACTGCTCGGTCTCAACGGCGTGGTACTTGACCTCCCGAATCAGCTCGGTGGGTAAGTACACGTTGAACTGCTTGATGCCGTCAGTCATGCTAGGATACTAGTATACTAGCATTTAGTCCGTCAAGCGGATCGCGAGGAGACGGGTTATGCGTTTAACATCGGCTACGTTATCGTGCTAATTCATTGTTAAGTCCGCTGAGGGAACAGGCGTGAAACGATATCTGCTTGCGGCGATTGCCCTGATATTCCTCGGAGCCAGCTCAAAGCCCGAGTATTCAATTCAGGCTATACGCTACGACACCTTACGCAGCGAGCCGGTCGCCAATTTCGTGATCGGTGGTCCGAAGGGGGAGACCCTCGATGCCGCTTACGTCTTCTGGTTGATACGCGGCAGCGGGCGAAACATTCTCTTCGACAGCGGCTTTCACCGGGAGCGCTGGTTCAAGGAAGAGAACAAGGGGGATTATCTGCGGCCGGATGAAGCAGTGCGCCTGGCGGGGCTGGCTCCCGGAGACATCACCGACGTGGTGATCAGTCATGCGCATTGGGATCACCTGGGCGGAATCGACTTGTTTCCCAAAGCGACCGTGTGGATTCAGAAAGAGGAATTTCGGTACTACACGGCCGAGGCCTGGCAGCCCGGTGGTCACCACGGCGGCATCGACCCCGATGATGTTAAGGAGTTGATGCGGGTGAATGCCGAAGGACGTTTGCGTCTGGTGGATGGCGACGATGTCGAAATCATTCCCGGCATCCGGGCGTACACGGGGTCGCGCCACACTTTTGCCTCCCAGTACCTGCGCGTCGAAGGCAACCCGTCGTTTGTACTGGCGTCAGACAACGTCTACCTGTATCGCAATCTCACGGACCATAAGCCCAGTGCGACATTCAGCGAAGCGGACATTCCAGCGAATCTCAAGCAACAGGAGCGGATGATTCAGCTCGCGGGCTCGGCTGATCGCGTCGTACCGGGCCACGACCCGCTGCAATTTCAGAAATTTCCCACCGAAGGCCGGGTGGCCAAAATCAAATAAGGGATCGAGCGAAAGAGGATCAGTTGTGGGCGACAACCCGGTCAGCGGCCTCGCCCCCCTACCGCCTAGCCCACAACTCATCCGTCTCCGGCACCAAAGACCCACACTGCACCCGCAACCACCCGAGGTTGATCGCAATATCATCCGAGTCAATCTCAGTCCACGCCGAAGCCATCGGCGTGGACTGCACCTCGTCCTGCAGAAGCAGAATCAACGCATCCCGATCCACCATAAACGGCCAATCCTGGCTATGCAGCGTCAACTCCAGCTTGCGTCCATCAGGAGTGACGAAGTGCGCCCGCCCACCCTGGTCGTGAATCTCCAAGCGAGTCAACAGCCGCAGGTCGGACTTGCGCCCGGTCGCTGACCACTCCACGCGGCAGGCGAACAGGCGCGCATCATTCAACTCGAACCAGTTGAACCCGAACACCTCTTCCTGCAGATCGTTTCCCTTGCGCAGCAGTACCCGGCGCCGATACCAGTAGAGGTCTTCCCCGATGACCACTCGATACTCGACATACCGCAAACCACCATCGCGGATGTCGATGCAATCACGTCCGACGGTGCCCCCGCTGTACTGATCCCCCTCTTTCTTCAGCATGAGATCGCACCCTTCCGCTTTCACGACTTCGGCGCGGCGGAGGTCTGAGAGCAGCTTGGGCCGGCGATCGAGATGGATCCAACGCCGGGGTTCCTTGAAGGAGTACAGCCGAACGCGCACACCCACAGCGGGAGGCTCGGCCGGCTGCAGGTCCAACAGCAACTGCCTGCGGATACTTTCAGGGTCGTCGTGGAGGAACTCTTCCAGGTACAGCACGTGCTGCCCGAGCCAAGGCGCCTCGACCGGGGCAATTATGGTACGCACCCGACGCTCCGAACCCTCGCCCCACGCGGCTACATTGGGATCGGAGCTGATAAAGACCTGTTCGGTGGAATCGCGAACGCCAGGCCACATCTTCTCGAGTGTGTTGACGTCATCGCCGGCCCCCGCGATCGCGATGGGTCCTGCGGTCACGATAGCCACAACGCCCGCTAGTAGCATGTGCCTATCAGCCCGTGAGGCCTATGTACCCCTCTTGATCCGCACGAGCCCCTCTTGCGCGATCGTAGCGACGAGCCGCCCGTCCCGCGCAAACACACCCGCACGCGCAAACCCGCGAGCCCCTGAAGCACTCGGGCTCTCCATGTCGTAGAGCAACCAATCATCCATCCGCAAAGGCCGATGGAACCACATGGCGTGATCCAGGCTGGTCATGATCAACCGACCTTCCAGCTTCGAGGGGTGGTGAGGGAGAACTGATGTGCCGAGCAGAAAGAAGTCCGACGCATACGCCAACAGACAGCGATGCAGCCGCTCGTCATCCGGCAACTGCGACACGGCTTTGAACCACACCTGCCGCGTAGGCTCGGGCTTGTGTTCAGGGCCATAGGACGGCACCAACCGAAACAGGAACGGCCGCGGCTTCTCGAAAAACTGCTTCAGCCGCTCCGGCATGTGCTTCACGACTTCCGGCGGTGGGGTCGTCGTGTCAGGAAGCTCCTCGGGCGGCGGTACTGGGGGTATGTCGATCTGATGATCGAGACCCTCTTCCGGCTTCTGGAATGAGGCCGCCATGTTGAAGATCGGCTCACCGTGCTGGATTGCGACCACCCGGCGGTTGGAAAAACTGTTGCCGTCCAGGCTGCGATCCACCTGGTACACAATCGGCGCATTGAAATCACCGCGGCGGAGGAAATAGGCGTGCAGCGAGTGCACCACCCTCCCCTCCACGGTCAAAGAAGCGGCGGTCAGGGCCTGTCCCAGCACCTGACCGCCAAACACCTGCGGACTGCCGACATCGCGGCTCTCGCCACGAAACAAGTTGACCTCGAGCGGCTCCAGCTCGAGCAGATTCAGCAGGTCGGCAATCTCGGCATTCATGTCAGTAGTCTTATATCACCCGAACTTGAGCACGCCGCGCATCGCGGAGTTGTGGCCAGGGTAGGTGCACAAATACATATACGACCCGCCCTTCTTCAAAACTGACGTTGGGAAGGTCACCGTCGTGGACTCACCACCGCCGATGATCCTGGTGCTCGCCAACACCTTCTTGTCGCCGGGGGTGATGTAGTTGTTGGCGATACCTGCGGACATGCCCGAGTTCGCCACTGCGTTCAGGTCAGGCGCGTTGACCAGAACCCAATTGTGCCCCATTGCTTCCTTCGGAAGCTTGCCGCCATGGGTGAGGGTGAGCTCGACCGACGTGCAATCGCCAGCGACATCCAGCTCCTTTTTGTCGTACTGCATCAAGTCCGTGCCTGTAATGGCGAGCTTGCAGACCTTGTCTGCTGCATTGGCAGCGGCAGGCAATGCCACCGAAGCGCCTACCAACGCTGCGGCCGCAAGCACGTGTCGAATCACTCGCATCATCATCTCTCCTTTTGCGCGGGCATCGCCCGCTCACCGTCGATCCAGGGTGTCCCTTGCGGGTCACCCGTGCGACGCATGCGTCGCACCCTTTTGCGCGGGCATCGCCCCCCTCGCAGGGCGACCGTGCAATGCACGCATTGCACCCTGTGGGGGATCATCCGAGCTGTATCAATCTGGCACGCCGAGCCGCTGATGCATGATCGGGCTCGTGGTCGTGTACTGCAGAAACTGCTTTTTCTGGGGAAACAGGTGATGCTGGATGGCAAACGCAGCCAGCGCTGCCTCATGGAAGCCCGACAGAATGAGCTTCTTCTTGCCCGGATAGGTATTGATATCACCGATTGCAAACACACCCGGCAGGCTGGTCTGGAATTTCTCCGTATCGACCTTCAATGCCTTCTTCTCGAGCTCCAGACCCCATTCCGCGATTGGGCCGAGCTTCGGATGCAAGCCAAAGAACACCAGGACGTAATCAGCATCCAGCTGGTGGCTGCCGCCGTCCTTCAACTTGATGTTCACACCCTGCAGCAGGCTGCCTTCGGCGATGAGCGAATGCGGCAGTCCCTCGTAGTGCTTCATCCGCCCTTCCTTGACGAGATCGCGCATCTTCGCAACTGAGGCGGGAGCTGCGCGAAATTCCGAGCGACGGTGGACGAGCGTTACGCTGTGAGCCTTGGGCGCGAGTTCCAGCACCCAGTCCAGAGCGGAATCGCCGCCGCCGAAAATCACCAGCCGCTTGCCATGGAAGTGGCTCGAATTCTTGACCCGGTAGTGAATGCCGGTGCCTTCGAAAAGGTCGGCACCCTCGACGCCAATTCGACGTGGCTGAAACGAGCCGAGCCCAGCGGCGATCACGACCGCGCCAGTATTGAAGATCGTGCCCGCGGTGGTGCCGACCTTAAATCGCCCGTCTTCGCGCCGCGCAAATTCGGCCACCTCTTCGCCCAGATGAAACTGCGGCTTGAAGGGCTCGATCTGCTTCATCAGCCGATCGACGAGCTCCTGGGCTCCGCATACAGGCAGCGCCGGGATGTCGTAAATGGGCTTCTCGGGGTAGAGCTCCGCGCACTGGCCACCCGGGATCGGCAGCGAATCGATGATGTGCGCACTGATACCGAGCAGGCCAAGCTCGAAAACCTGGAACAGGCCGCACGGACCCGCCCCGATGATGACGACGTCGGTGGTAATGTCGCTCAAAACGGCTCTTCCCCTTTAAACAAACCGCGATTGTAGAGGGTCCTGGGGGGGCTACAATACTTCGGACGTATAGGAGAGCCCCCTTGTCCAAATCGAATGCCGACCTGCACCAGCGCCGCCAGAAAGCCATTCCCCGAGGGGTCTCGAACTCGCTCGCCATCTACGCGGACCGGGCCACGAACTCGGAACTGTGGGACGTTGAGGGCACGCGGTACATCGATTTCGGGACGGGCATTGCCGTCCTCAACACGGGCCATTTGCATCCCAAAGTGAAGGCGGCCGTTGCCGCCCAGCTCGAGAAATTCACGCACACCTGCTTCCAGGTCACTCCTTACGAGAACTACATCGAGCTGGCGGAACAGCTGAACGCGATTGCCCCCGGCAAGACTCCGAAGAAGACGATCTTTCTGACGACGGGTGCCGAGGCGATCGAAAACGCGGTGAAGATTGCGCGCTATCACACGAAGCGCTCAGCGATCATCACATTCTCCGGTGGCTTCCACGGTCGGACATTCCTGGGAATCAGCCTGACCGGCAAGGTCCAACCCTACAAGGCGGGCTTCGGGCCGATGATGCCCGAGGTCTATCACATACCATTTCCAATGGCGTACCACGGCGTCACCGTGGAGGACTCGTTGGAAGCGCTGTATGGACTGTTCAAAGCGGACGTCGATCCAGCCCGCGTCGCAGCCATCGTCATCGAACCGGTGCTCGGCGAAGGCGGCTTCTACGTCGCACCGGTGGAATTGCTGCGGAAGCTGCGTGGCCTCTGCGACCAGCACGGAATCATGCTGATCGTCGATGAAATCCAGACCGGGTTCGCGCGGACGGGGCGGATGTTTGCCGTCGAGTACTCCGGGGTTGAGCCGGACCTCATGACTATCGCCAAGAGTGTGTCCGGCGGCGTGCCCCTGGCCGGTGTGATTGGCAAGGCCGACATCATGGACGCGCCACAGCCCGGCGGACTGGGCGGCACGTTTGCCGGCTCGCCGCTGGCGTGCGCGGCCGGGCTTGCAGTGCTCGAGGTGATCAAGGAAGAGCAACTCTTACAGCGTGCAAATCATATCGGCAAGTTCATGACATCACGCCTGAATGGGTTGCAAGTCAGGTTCCCGAGCATCGGCGAAGTGCGTAGCCTCGGAGCGATGGTGGCGATCGAGCTCGTGAAGAACTGCAGTGCGGATCAGCCGGATGCAGAGCTGACCAAACAGCTCGTACAGGCAGCGGCCCGCAAGGGATTGATCCTGCTCTCGTGCGGGATCTACGGGAATGTCATCCGCTTCCTCGCGCCGTTGACGATCTCGGACGCGCTGCTGAAGGAAGGATTCAACCTGTTTGAACAGGCGTTGCAGGAAGTGGCAAGCAGCACGAGTGGGGCGACAACCGCCGCCGCGGGTTAAGTCTTTGCGCCCTCACGGGCGCAGATCCCCTCATTAGTTTTTGCGCCCTCAGGGGCGCGGCTCAGCTCATTAGTTTTTGCGCCCTCAGGGGCGCAAAAACCCTCTCTCTAAGCGCGTCCAGCGTTAGCATCAGTCGGTGTATGAAAATACTCGCTCTCGGCGGCGAGTTGTTCCATCAGGCGTTTCAGTTCGGCCATCCTGCCTTCCGCAGTGCTGATCGGCATACAGTCCTGGCAGCGCGGATCACCGCAGGGCTGACGCGAGTACAGCCAATACTGCAGGGCGCCGGCCAGCAGGCCATCCGCTATGTCCCACAGGTCAGCGTCCTTGTCTTTATCGGCCAGGCGGTTTCCCAGGTCGACGGCTTTCGTGAAGGCCGAGTCGAAGGTATCAGCGATCTCGGTCATATTCCCCTCATCTGCATGTGAACAGTATATCAAGCAAACATAGGATTGATCGGGCGGCATAAACCGCCCCGGCCGGCGGGCAGCACGTACGCCGGCGCCACACCCAGGACCTGTGAATTGCCTGTACAGGTCCGGTTACCGTTGTGCTTCTGCGAAGCCCGCCACGGAAGTGGCTGCCAGCTCCCCCCATGATGCTGCGAAATCCAAGGCCGCCACGGCAGGCAGGCAGGGTCCTTCTGCTGATCGTGGCTTATGTCGCATGCAAGAAATCCCCACTGAAACGGCCGATTCCATTGCAGCTGCCCGAGCGGACGTGACGCCCCGGGTAGTACCGCCCCTGCCCTTTCCACGCTGGCTGCGGCTGGGAATTGGTGGCCGCCTTGCGCTGGGTCTCGCGGCTGTGTGCGCCGTTATCGTTTGGGGGCACATCCTCGCCACCCGCACCACGCGCATAGCAGTGCAAGCCGTGCGGAGCATGCAAACCGAGCACGAGCCTCTGGCGCAAAGAGCCAGTGCGGTCGTGGAATCACTCGTAGCGTACGACCGGGCGGTTATCGAATATCTGCAGAGTGGTCGCACTGCCGGATTCGGCGGTATCACCACCGCCGGCGACTCGCTGGATGCCGCGGTACTCACCTACTTTCAGCGTCCGGACAATGGTCAACGCCCAGATACCGACGCTACCGGCCAATCCCAGGGGCCGCCTGGCGCACAGTTGCTACCGCAACTAACCAGCCACATGGAACACGGCCGCGACCTGGCCAAGCACGCCGCCGAACGCGCCGATTGGCTAGAGCAGCGTTACGCCGCTCTCGATCGTGTCCAACAGCGAATCAACTCCGCCGGCGGAGCCGGGCTCGCCATCAACGGTTCGCAAGTCGTAGCCAACCGATCCCTCGCGGAGCTTGCGTCCGCCATCAATGCTGTACGCGGCAACTTTGCGCCTTCACCTGTTATCGCCCAGCGTGAACACGAGTTCCTCGCCACCCTCTCAACCCACCTGGCAGAACTGCAGCACTCACCCGGACGCAACTGGCTCGATCTCGAGAAGCAGGACTTCGCGCAGGCCGTGAAACTGCGGCTCGCAATCGACAAGTTCGATGCAACCAACGACACCGCACGTCGCCAGTTTCTCGAAGAGAGCGCGGCACTCACAGCGGGCGTTCAACAGTATCTGCAGGAGCCTGCGCGGCGCGGATTGATGGAAGCAGCAGCGCGGGCGGCTACATCTGCTGAAGGCGCGGAGCACACCCTCACAATGACCGGCATCGCTGTGGTCAGCGTCGTGCTCGTCGTGTCCGTGCTGTTGGTCGTCAGTATCTCCGTACCTGTGCGACGGCTAACGAACGCCACCAAGCTTCAAGCTGCCGGCAACAGGGGCGCGCGTGCACCTCGCGGCGGCTCGGCAGAAATCGACGCGCTGGCCGAGTCGTTCAATACGATGGCGGCGCAAATCTCCCGCGCCGAAGCTGAATTGCGCGCCCACCAGGCACAGCTCGAACGGCACGTCGCCGAGCGTACCCGTCAGCTCCACCATCTCGCACATCACGATCCACTCACACAGCTCCCCAACCGGCGGCAGCTGTCTGACCGGCTGAATGGCGCGCTGTCGCGCGCGACGGCGACCGGTCAACGGCTGGGGCTGCTCTTCGTGGACGTGGATAACTTCAAGTCCATCAACGACACACTGGGCCATAACTTCGGCGATCGCGTGCTGCAGGGAATTGCAGAGCGGCTGCGCGCCGCAACCCAGGGACGCGCCTTACTTGCCCGCCTCGGCGGCGACGAATTCACAATGCTGATCGAGGACGTCAAGTCGGTTGAGGACGTCGAATCCCGTGCCGCCGAAATCGTAACGACACTCCAACAGCCACTGACCGTGGACGGCCGCCTCCTCGCCACGAGCGCGAGCGTCGGCGCCAGTCTGTATCCAGACCACGCCGAAGATGCGGAGCAGCTGCTTCGAGCGGCCGACGTGGCGCTGTTCCGGGCGAAGGAATTGGGCAGAAATCGGTACGCCCTGTACAAACCAGCGCTGTACGACGCTGCCGCGCAGCGTTTCCGACTGGAGCAATCACTGCGTCGCGCGGTTGAGAACGGCGACCTCCTCCTGATGTTCCAGCCGCAAATAGCCCTGCACACATTCGAGGTCATCGGCCTCGAAGCGCTGCTCCGCTGGCGTAAACCTGACGGCCGCATCGCCACCGCGACCGAGTTCATTCACATCGCGGAAATGACTGGTCTGATCCATGAGCTGACCGACTGGGTCTTGCGTTCCGCAACCTCAACAGTGGCAGCCTGGCGAGCCCAGGGGTGGCATCGTGCTGCGGTCGCCATCAACATCTCCGCTCCGCAGTTCCTCGAGAGTGACTTCTGCGAGCACATTGCGCGCGCACTCGAGGTGACCGGCCTGCCCGCCAGCGCGCTGGAGCTCGAGCTGACGGAAACTGTCTTTCAAACCGGACCGACGACGGTTGACTCCCTGCGCCGGTTGCGCGAGATGGGAGTATCGATTGCGCTGGACGACTTCGGAATCGGCTACTCGTCCCTGACTTCGCTCGAGCAGCTGCCGATCACCCGGGTCAAACTCGATCGGATGTTGGTGGAGGGTGTCGACTCCAACCCACGGTCCGCTGCGATCGTCCGTTCCATTGTGGCCTTGTGCCACGGGCTTGGATTGCAAGTCATTGCCGAAGGCGTCGAACGCCCGGCGCAATTGGAATTCCTGTCCCATTGCGGCCCCATCGGCGTGCAAGGCTACCTGCTTGCCTATCCGGTGGAAAATCAGGACGCGGAGAAGGAAGCGCATGCCGCCGCCGCCCGGGCGCGCAGCATTCTCGAGGCTTCGGCGCGGGAGGCTGGCGGCGAATCCCAGGGTGGGTCGCTGGTCTTTGTAGGATCGGGCGGCCGACGCCGCACAACGAACTGATCATAGTGACGATTGGAATCGGACACTCGCCTCCTGCAGACTTCCAGGTGCTCTACAACAGCGTAACGGATTACAAGGGCGAATCTGTTTTGCAGTCCTTACGACTCGAACTGCGTTGCAGCACAGTGTTGTACCGCAGTACTACCGGTCAGTTCCGACCCGAAGTGGACAAACACCGACTCTGATGGCCCTGGCGCTTACAAGCGCGGAGTTCTGCAGCGCATCATTTTGCGTGCGGCCGACCTGAGCGTAGGATCGCGTGTCGGGCGCCAACTTCGAAACAAGTTAGGTTGACTAACTCATCCACCTATAACACAGAGGGGATGCCAAGTGTCCATGTCGAAATTTGTACGTCTAACGATCTGCGTAGCAATAGGTGTCATCGTGCTTTGGGCAGGGGTGACCGCGCTTGTTTTTGGTTGCAGCCGGCTCATTCGGTGACATGTTCGGCTCGGTCAACGCGCTGTTTACTGGGTCGGCGGCCAGCACCGCACAACGAACTAGGCTTCAAGTACGGGACGCACGCGATAGGTTACGTGCGTGCCATAGGAAATACGGGGCCAGGATAAACCCGAAACCGAACGCCACAACGATGGCCAACAAGGCATCCTGGCGCGTCGCGGTCGCAATTTCCTGGTATGAAACCCACATGTGGCCATCAATCTCCACCTGATATACCGCCTCAAAGTGAGCGTCGACGCCGACCCACAGACGCACCGGCTTCCGGGATACCAGAGCCCCCCGTAGCCTTCGAAACTCCGGAACCCAATCGCCATACCTCACAACACGGCCATCGCGAAGAGTGATCAGCAGGTAAGTGTCGCTTACGTAGGGGATACCGAAGTTCGCAGGCTCAGACACTTCCGCGACATCCTGCCGCTTCACTACTTGAAGGTCCGCCTCAGGAGGGACCCGCTGTCTGGAGGCGTGATAGAAAATCAGCGCCGCAAGAATGAGCGACCCGATACCCGCTGCAACGTAAGTCGAAGGCTTATAGATCAACGATTTGGACTTTAATCCCATTCTTGTCGCATATGGAGGCCCCAGACCGTCCATAGTCAAGTGAAAGACACATTGCTATGGGAAAGTATAGGCAGCAGAGACGCTAAGCGGTCAATTGTACGACTCTGGGCCGCTGACGAACGGCGACCGCCACCAGACAGTCACACTTTCAGGGGAAAGCGATGCGCGGCAAGCAAAGGACTGTCGAAGCTGCTGCAGTTGCGCCAGCAGCGCTCCGGTGGTTTCAACTATTTCTGCAAAAAGATATATCGACGCTCTCGGATGAAAAGCTCGATGCATGGGCAAGTTGGTCCGCGAATGACCGCCACCTCGAGCAATTTCTTCTCGTAACGAAACTCTGGCAGAACCTGCCAAGGGTGGCCGCCATCGCGCCGCCCGTCGAAGCCGATCTGGATGGCGACAAATACGACGGCTCTGTGTCCATTGCTGAGTGGCTGGCCCGAAAACGAGCACCACGCGGCGGCGGTGTGTCGTAGCTATTCCTGGAACACGCTTCCTGCTTTCCTTTGCCTCGCGCTCATCCCTTTCGCCTGAGGCTGCACTTCTCCTGTTGTATAGCCTCGAGCAGGTACTCCATCGCACGCTCAACCAGACGCCTCGCACTGTGCGTCTTGATACCCAGTTTCTCTCCAACCTCCTCATAGCTCAAGCCGTCCTGCCTGACCATCAGAAGGGCCATTTTCGTGCGGGGAGGTAACGCCTCGATGCCTCGTTGAAGCGCCTCCAACTGCTCCCTTGCGAGCCATATTTGCTCAGGCGACGGCGTGTCTTGCGGGGCTCTGAGCGGCTCCTCCTGGACATACGCCTCACGAACGATGCGCTGACGGATCCAGTCAGTCGCGATGTTTTTCGCCGTCTTATACAAGTAAGCACGCAAATGACTAACCGCATGCGGATCACCGAGGCGGTAGATCCTGCAATACGCCTCCTGCACGATGTCCTTAGCATCCGAACGGGAATGAACCCAGGAATAGATGTAGTTGACCAACGCGTCGTTGTGTTGGCGAAGCAACAGCTCGAGATTTACGCGGCGCTCGTCGTCCTTCGACGGCTCGGGGTCCGGCACCCGATTACTGTTAGCCCCCGTTGCCACTTCCGACTCTCTCAGCGGCTCGTGTTTTTTTGATTGCCTGGATAGCCCGGGTTTGCATCGCAACAAACATCAACCCTCCCCCATCGGCTAAAATCCAACGAAAGGCACGTTCCCTTTTTACTGCGGAGTGATCGAAATGGAAACGTCTCGTGGGCCGAATGTTGATTTATTTTTTTGGCGTGTCGCACAATTCGGCTGCTGCGGTAGCGCGATCGCAAGAGAGCGCGAAACTCTCAAGGACGCTTACATTTACCGCATAGGACTCCGAATAAATTAAGCTGCAGCCTCCGGCTCTACCCACGTCAGCGATTGGAGTATCACCCGCGATAGATAAAGAGTCTGTGCGATATGTTGACACAGCGCCGCCGTCTTACGAGGATAGCTCGCGGAAATCTCACGGAGGAGAACAGGCGTATGGCATCCGAAGAAGACGACGACAAGACCTTGCACCGTGTATTGGTGAACGAGGAAGAGCAGTACTCGCTCTGGCCGAAGGACAACGCCATTCCTAATGGGTGGAAGTCGGTCAAAGAGGGCACGAAGGCTGAGTGCCTCGCGTATGTCAAAGAAGTCTGGACAGATATGCGACCCCTGAGTCTTCGCAAACACATGGAAGAGTTCCAGAAGAAGCAGTCAACGAGCCCTCCATCGGACTAGGGGCTCCCACAAAGAGACGCGCGGGCTGCGACCGATGTCCGTGGGCCGGGTTAGGGCGTGGCTTGCGGCCGCGCCTAACCTCCGAGCCGCCGCTTCAAATCATCCAACTCCGCCCGCAACGCCTGCACCTCCTGCTCCACCTTCGCAAGCCGCTCGTCATTGCGAGAAGCAGGAAACGAGACCTCGGGCGCGCTGACGGTGCTGCCCTCGGCATTTGACCTAAGAGAGCCGTGCCCCGCAACCAGATGCCCGGGTTCGCGCCCCGACCCGTGCTCTACGTCATGCCGCGCAGCGTCGTCCTCGCGCCCAGTGGCCGCATCGGCCACAGGCCCACTAAACAAGTGCGCCCACCGCGAATCCCGCCGATTCGGCTCCCGCGCCAACCGCACGACAAACGGCCCATCCGCCCGCTGCGCAAGCCTGCTCAGCGCTGCTTCCACTTCCGACGTCTCAGCAAACGGCGCCATCCGACTCGCGCGAGTCCGCAACTCCCCAGGAGTCTGCGGCCCACGCACCAGCAACTCGCAAACAATCGCCAGCTCCTGCGGATCCAGCTTCAGAGTACCGAACTCGGTATTGCAGAACCGATGCTGATACTTGGGCACTCGACTTCCGAACCCTGACTTCTCCATCACGAAATGCTTCTTCGACAGCGCGTCGAGAGTCTGCTGAACAGTAGCCTCGTCGAGATCCATCACAGGATCGCGGTTGCTCTTTTGATTGCAAGCATTCGCCAGCGCGTTCAATGACAACGGGTACTGATCCGGCGTCGTGATCTGCTTCTCGATCAGACAACCGATGACGCGCGCTTCCAAAGCAGTCAACTCGACAATCTTCATAGAAACGCATCCCTCGACCGCACCCCAAAATCGGCATGGTCCGTGAAAAACCCGTCCAGCCCCGCGTTGAGATACACCTTCAACTCACCCTCCAGGTCACCCAGTTGATTCGGGTCGCCCCCCGAACGCAGATCCGCAGGCAAGTACTGATTCTCTGCCCGGAACGTGTAAGCATGAACCTTCAACCCCGCCGCATGGGCATCCGACACCAACGAGGTAGGCGGCCCAAGCGTGTCGTCAGCAGTACGTGGAATGACCTGCAATTTGTACGGCCCGATTCCCGTCGCGTAGGTGGCCACTTCGGCCAGGCCCGCCGGTGTGATCATGTCCTGGTACGTTCGAGCAACACCCTTCGCGACGAAATCGTACGGCCCGCCTTCACCTTCCATCAACTGGATGATGGGCAACTCCGTCATCCGGCGCATGGCCTTGAGATTCGCTACCTCGAAGCACTGGATGATTGCCAGCCCCTCGCGCCCCTTGTATCCATAACGGTGGAGCGTATCGACCAGCAACTCTTCCATGGGCAACCCAAGACCTTGGAAATAAGTTGGATGCTTGGTCTCCGGATACACACCGATGCGCTTCGGCGCCGGCAGCCCAAGCTGCCGAGCATTGACCTCGCGCTGCTGCTGCACGCCAGCCACCAACGCCAGGATCTCCTCGAACGTCGGAACCTCGAACTGCCCATCAAAGCGCGTGTTGTCAGGCCGGACCTCCGGAATCCGCTCCCGGGCCCGGAGCGTCTTCAACTCGGCAAGAGTGAAGTCTTCCGTGAACCACCCCGTGTGCGCAACGCCGTCGATTGTCTTCGTTGTGCGACGATCACCGAACTCAGGATGCCGACCGACATCTGTCGTGCCTCCGATCTCGTTTTCATGGCGGGCGATGAGCACGCCATCCTTCGTCATCACGAGGTCGGGCTCGACATAGTCCACTGCGTCCTGCATCGCGATGAAGTACGAAGTCAGGGTGTGCTCGGGTACGTAGCCGCAAGCACCGCGGTGCCCGATGACCACGGGAGCCGTCTTAGATGACAAACGGTCAGGTTTTTGCATAGAAGCAGGCATGGATCGGGTCATTCGGTACGAATTGTCGCCGCCCGTGGGCATGGCTCTTGCTAAACTCTACCCGTGCTAACGGAACAAGACATCTATCTCTTCCGCGAAGGCACGCATTTCCGGTCCTATGAAAAGCTGGGTGCCCATCCGACCTCCCCTGGGGAGCCGGGCGAACAAGGCACCCATTTTGCTGTCTGGGCCCCGAATGCGGCGTCTGTCTCCGTGGTCGGCGATTTCAACGGTTGGAACCCGCAGTCGAATCGCCTCGAAGCGCGACCCGACTCGTCCGGCATATGGTCAGGGTTCCTGCGTGGCGTCCGCCCCGGCATTCTGTACAAATATCACATCGTATCGAAGAACCACGGATACACGGTCGACAAGAGCGACCCCTTCGCGTTCAGATGCGAGGTCCCACCGCGGACCGCCTCGGTAGTCTGGGATCTCTCCTATGAATGGGGGGATCAGGAGTGGATGCAAAACCGCGCAACGCGGAACGCACTCGACCGTCCGCAGGCCGTGTACGAATTGCATCTCGGCTCATGGCGCCGTGTCCCCGAGGAGCACAATCGCTCGCTGAACTATCGCGAACTGGCGCATGCCGTGAGCGACTACGTCAACGAGATGGGCTTCACCCACGTCGAGCTGATGCCCATCATGGAGCATCCGTTCTACGGTTCCTGGGGCTACCAGGTCACGGGCTATTTCGCGCCAACCTCGCGCTATGGCACGCCGCAGGATTTCATGTACTTCGTGGATTACCTGCACCGCCGCGGAATCGGCGTAATCCTCGATTGGGTGCCCTCGCATTTTCCCTCGGATGAGCACGGCCTCGCCTATTTCGACGGCACGCACCTATACGAGCATGCGGACCCGCGGCAAGGTTTCCACCCGGAGTGGAATAGCTCCATATTCAACTACGGGCGCGCCGAGGTCCGGGATTTTCTCGGCAGCAGTGCCCTGTTCTGGCTCGAGAAGTATCACATCGACGGACTGCGGGTAGATGCAGTCGCGTCCATGCTGTATCTCGACTACGGACGAAAAGCCGGCGAATGGGTTCCGAACAAATTCGGCGGCCACGAGAACCTCGACGCTGTCGAGTTCCTGAAGCAGCTCAACCTCGCCGTCTATCGCGACTATCCCAACACCCAGACGATTGCCGAGGAGTCCACGGCCTGGCCTATGGTCTCCCGGCCGACATACCTGGGCGGCCTGGGATTCGGCGGCAAATGGAACATGGGCTGGATGCACGACACGCTGAAGTACTTCCAGACCGATCCCATGTTCAGGAAGTATCAGCACAACTCGCTGACGTTCAGTATCTGGTATGCGTTCACCGAGAACTTCGTGCTGCCCATCTCCCACGATGAAGTCGTGCACGGGAAAGGCTCGCTGATCGGCAAGATGTCCGGCGACGAGTGGCAGCGGTTTGCGAACCTGCGGCTGATGCTGGGTTACATGTGGACCCACCCTGGCAAAAAGCTCCTGTTCATGGGTTGTGAGTTTGGGCAGGTCCGTGAATGGACGCACGACGGCAGCCTCGAGTGGCACGTCCTGCAGTACCCGCAGCATTCCGGGGTCCAGCACTGGATGCGCGATCTCAACAATTTCTACAAGCAATCACCGTCGCTGTGGGAGTTGGACTTCTCGAACGAGGGTTTCGAGTGGATTGACTGCAACAACGCCGATATGAGCGTGTTAGTCTATCTGCGCAAGGGCAAGCGGCCGGGCGACTTCACGCTGGTGGCTCTCAACTTCACACCGGTCATAAGAGACAACTATCACATAGGCGTGCCGCGTGGAGGCACCTGGCGCGAGCGCCTCAACAGTGATGCGAAGGACTACTGGGGAGGAGGCATCGGGAACTTCGGGGCTATCGAGGCGGCGCCGCTGCCGTCGCATGGGCATTATTATTCGCTGAACTTGCGCCTGCCGCCTTTGGGGGTGCTGGTGCTCACTCCGGATTGAGCGCGCAGGACTGTGAGCAAGGTCCGCGTCGTCATTGAAAACGTTACGCCGCGCGTTGATTGCGGGCGGTTCCCCATAAAGCGCACGACTGGCGAGACAGTCGTAGTCGAAGCCGACGTCTTCACCGACGGTCACGATGTTGTGGCTGCGATGATGATGTATCGACACGATACGCTGACTGACTGGCACAAGGTTCCCATGAAGCCGATCGGTAACGATCGCTTCCGCGCGGAATTCGTGGCTCAGCAGCTCGGAGCCTACCTGTACTCGGTGTCCGGTTGGGTGGATCACCTCGAGTCCTGGCGCCGCGGGCTGATGAAGAAGTATCAGGCCAGCCAGGACATCACTCTGGAGCTCAAAACAGGCGCCCTGCTCGCCGAAGCCATGGCAGAGCGTGCCCATGGGATGGATGCTCAGCGCCTGCGAGAATGGGCAGCCGCCATCACCGACTCCCGGCGTGACATCGAGGAACGGGTCGCCCTATCGCAGACAGAATCGATCCGTGAGTTGGAACAGCGTTATCCCGATCCGGCAATCGTCCTGAATTGGGACTCACCGCTCGAAGTTGAAGTCGATCGAGAGCGCGCCCGCTACTCCACCTGGTATGAAATGTTCCCCCGCTCGACAGCCTCCGAGCCCGGGAAACACGGCACATTTGCCGATGTTGAGAAACTGCTGCCGTACGTCGCCTCAATGGGATTCGACGTGCTGTATCTGCCGCCCATCCATCCCATCGGCATGACGGAGCGCAAAGGCCCCAACAACAACCCGAAGGCAGCCCAGGGTGATCCGGGGAGCCCGTGGGCCATTGGGGCTACGACGGGCGGCCATAAGGACATTCTTCCCGAGCTGGGCACCCTGGAGGACTTCAAACATTTGATCTCCAGGGCCGGCGAGCACGGCATCGAGATCGCGATGGACATCGCATTTCAGTGCACGCCGGATCACCCGTACGTGCAAAAGCATCCGGAGTGGTTTCTCAAACGCCCTGACGGGTCGATTCAGTACGCGGAGAACCCGCCCAAGAAGTACCAGGACATCTACCCGTTCTACTTCGAGTCGGATGCGGGCAAGGCGTTGGAGAAAGAGCTGGGGGGCGTGATCGAATACTGGATCTCGCAGGGCGTGCGCATATTCAGAGTTGACAATCCGCATACCAAGCCCTTCCCGTTCTGGGAGGGGTTGATCAGGGAGATCCGGCGCCTACGGCCCGACGTCATTTTCCTGGCCGAAGCCTTTACTCGCCCCAAGGTAATGTACCGGCTCGCGAAGCTGGGCTTCACGCAATCATACAACTACTTCCCTTGGCGAAACTCCAAGCGCGAGCTGAGCGAGTATTTCACGGAGCTGAGTCAGCCCCCGGTCAGCGATTTCTTCCGCGCCAACCTGTGGCCCAACACGCCGGACATTCTCCCGGAGTATCTGCAGTTCGGGGGCCGTGGCGGATTCATGATCCGGCTGGTACTCGCCGCCACCCTAGGGGCAAGTTACGGCATCTACGGGCCGGCGTTCGAGCTCATGGATGCCCGGCCCCGCGAGGCGGGGAGTGAGGAATACCTCAATTCGGAGAAGTACGAGATTCGCCACTGGAACCGGGATGACCCGGCCAGCCTGCGGGAATTCATTGCCCGCGTGAATCGCATCCGGCGCGAAAATGCACCTTTACAGAGCGACCGGGGCCTCAAGTTTCATCCGGTGGACAACGACAACCTGATTGCCTACAGCAAAACGCGCGAAGGGGACGCGGACTCTGTTCTGGTGGTCGTGAATGTCGATCCGCACCATGCCCAGTCCGGTTGGCTGCAACTCGACCTGCAGACGCTGGGTTTACCCCTGAATGGACCGTTCCAGGTGCACGATCTGCTGTCTGGGGCGCGATTCCTGTGGCAGGGACCGCGAAATTACGTATCCCTCGATCCAGGTCACTCGCCTGCGCACATCTTCCGGATACGGCGGCGCGTCAGATCAGAGAAGGATTTCGACTATTTTCTGTAGCGGCGGGCCGCACCGAGCAAACCATCCTTGTCATGCGCTTCGCGCAGGGTTCAAGGGGGATCGCGCGGATGCGCGACCCCCGAAGAGCTGCAGCGCGAAGACGCGCCGGGAAGAATCCCTCAACGCGCGACCGTCGTGCAGTACGCAGGCACACTCCTTGCTTTAGCCGGGCGATGCTGTGCGAAATGCTTTGGTAGATGACTGCTTGCGAAGGGGAGATTGATGAACGCACAGGTCATGAACGCACAGGGGCTGGGCGCCGTAGAACCGCAGCCCGCGACTGATCCTCTTTGGTACAAGGACGCAGTCATCTATGAAGTGCATGTCCGCGCCTTCTGCGACAGCAATGATGATGGCGTAGGGGACTTCGCCGGACTCACCCGGAAGCTGGACTACATCCAGGATCTTGGCGTCAATACGATCTGGCTGCTGCCTTTCTACCCTTCACCTGGGAAGGATGACGGGTATGACATCGCCGACTACCACAATATCCACGCGCAATACGGGACACGCGAGGACTTCAAGCATTTCGTAGACGAGGCTCATCGTCGAGGCCTGCGCGTCATCACCGAGCTGGTCATCAACCATACCTCGGACGCTCATCCCTGGTTTCAGATTGCACGCCGGGCGCCGCCCGGCTCGCCCAAGCGCAACTACTACGTCTGGAGCGATACACCGGACAAGTACGCCGGAACCCGCATCATCTTTCGGGATACCGAGATCTCCAATTGGACGCTGGACCCCGTCGCGAAGACGTACTACTGGCACCGGTTCTTCAGCCACCAACCAGACCTGAATTTCGACAACCCGCACGTGGTGCGGGCCGTCATCCATATCATGGAGTACTGGCTTAACCAGGGAGTAGACGGGTTACGGCTGGACGCCATCCCGTACCTGATTGAGCGTGATGGTACCAACAACGAAAACCTGCGCGAGACGCACGAAGTCATCAAGCGCATCCGCAAGGTCATCAATGACCGCTACGCGGACCGCATGCTACTCGCGGAAGCGAACCAGTGGCCGGAGGACGTCCGCGACTACTTCGGCGACGGCGATGAATGCCACATGGCATATCACTTCCCGCTGATGCCGCGCATGTACATGGCGATAGCCCAGGAGGATCGCCACCCTATTGTCGAGATCATGGAGCAGACGCCCGACATCCCCGACAACTGTCAGTGGGCGATCTTCCTGCGCAACCACGACGAGCTCACTCTCGAGATGGTGACCAGTCGCGAACGCGACTACATGTACAAGATGTATGCGGCCGATCCTCGTGCCAAGCTGAATCTCGGCATTCGCAGGCGCCTCGCGCCGCTGATGGAAAACGACCCGGAGCGCATCAAGCTGATGAACAGCCTGCTGCTGTCCATGCCGGGCGCGCCGATCATCTATTACGGTGACGAAATCGGGATGGGAGACAACTTCTTCCTGGGCGATCGCAATGGCGTCCGTACTCCGATGCAGTGGAGTCCCGATCGAAACGCCGGGTTCTCACGAGCCGATCCGCAGCAGTTGTACCTGCCACCCATCATGGACCCGATCTACGGCTACGAGGCCGTCAACGTTGAAGCCCAAACGCGCGACCGCTCTTCGCTGCTCAACTGGATGAAACGCATGCTGCAGGTCCGCAAGTCCTCGCAAGCGTTTGGGCGCGGGACGCTGAGGTTCATCCGTCCCGGCAATCGCAAAGTGCTGGTGTATCTGCGCGAGTACCAGAACGACGTAATCCTCTGTGTCGTCAACCTCGCACGCACAGCGCAACCTGTTGAAGTCGACCTGGCGGAATTCAAGGGCACAGTACCGATCGAGCTCATCGGCCGGACCGTATTTCCTCCTATCGGTGAGTTGCCTTATCTGCTGACACTCCACGGGTATGGTTTCTACTGGTTCCAACTCAGCAAGGAAGCGCACGGGCCCTCCTGGCACGACGAGCGGTTGCCGCGGGATGATCTGCCGGTGCTGGTGCTGTTCGACGGGTGGAACAGTTTTTTCCCGGAGCGCGCCGCCATCTGGCGCAGGGGACTGGCCAACAGGCTGCGCGAGCAGTTAGAAAAGAGTGTGGCGCCGAAGTACATCGCATCACAGCGTTGGTATGCCGGCAAGGGAGCCCCCATTCAGAGCGCGCGCTTCGGCGACAACGGCGAATGGGAAACTCAACACGGGCGATGGCTCGCCGGAGTATTCGAAGTCCAGACCAAAGACGAGCAGGCTCTCTACTTCCTACCGTTTGCGATCGCTTATGAGGATACCGACGAAAGCCGTTGGCAGAAGCTACAGGCCGGCGCCATCGCGCGTGTTCGCAGGCAGGCAACCGTCGGCGTACTGGCGGATGCCACTGCAGATGAGAACTTCTGCCGGTCGGTCGTAGAAGGGATTGGCACGGGCGCTGAAATTAAAACCGAACACGGCATGGTTCGTTTGTCAGCAACGCTGATGTATCCGCAGTTGAGAGGGGATCCAACGTCGCCTCTGACCATGAGTCAGACGGCAGGCCAGAGCAGCAACACGACGGTGCGAATCGGGGACATGTTCTTCCTCAAGTTCTATCGCCGTTTACAGTCCGGTATCAACCCCGAAGTCGAGATCGGCAAGTATCTGACCGAGGTGGTTCGCTTCCCCAACATCGTGCCTGTTGCCGGCACCGCGGAGTACCGTAACGTCGAGGGCGTTCCAGTCACATTGGCCCTGCTGCAAGCCTTCGTGATGAACCAGGGAGACGGTTGGGACTATACGGTCAGCTACCTCATACGGTTCCTCGAAGATCGACGCAGCAATCTCGCTTTGGCCGAAGACGTGCACGGCGCCTACCTGGAGCTGGTGAAAACGCTCGCGACACGGACGGCCGAGCTGCATCGAGCGCTGGCGACTCCGACTACTGACGAGGCCTTCTCTCCGGAGCCGATCAGGAAAGAGGATCTTGCCGCCTGGCGCATGAGCGTCCGTGCCGATGCGGAAAAGACTCTCGAAATTCTCACCCAACGAGCCCGCGATTTGCCTGCTCCGGTCGTTGCTGACATTGACACCCTCTTGTCAAGGCGTGAAATCCTGCTGAAGCAGATCGACGCCTCGGTTTCGCGATCGCTTCAAGGACTGAAGACGCGCCACCACGGTGACTACCATCTGGGTCAAGTGCTGGTGAAGCGCAACGATTTCATCATTGTGGACTTCGAGGGCGAGCCCGGGCGCCCGTTGGCCGAACGGCGAATGAAACACTCGCCGCTGCGTGATGTCGCCGGGATGTTGCGCTCCTTCACCTACGCCCGTCAGACCGGGATGCAGCGCTGCAACGTACAGTCTGCGGAGGACTGCACGAGGTGGAATTCTCTGTTGGACAAATGGGAACACGATGTGAGGAGCTTGTTCATCGCAACGTACGATGCCATCGCTCGGCCGGCTGGCATATACCAGTCCCTCAAGGATGCGCAGCCGCTGTTGACACTGTTCGAGATCGAGAAAGCGCTCTACGAAACCCGTTACGAGCTGAGCAACCGCCCCGACTGGGCGACGATCCCGTTGCGCAGCCTCATCGCCTACACACAATAAGGAGCGAAAGCGATCGATGGACCAGCACGCCTCTTTGGCAAGAGCCCCCACCAGCCAGAGTGACGTCCGGCCCATCCGAGCGGTTTGGCCAGGCCAGCCCTACCCACGAGGTGCGACCTGGGACGGCGAAGGAGTCAACTTCTCGCTGTTTTCGACCAATGCCGAGAAAGTGGAGCTGTGCATCTTTGACCCGAGCGGACGGCATGAGCTGCAACGCATACCGTTGCGCGAGCGCACCGATGAAATCTGGCATTCATATCTGCCCGAGGCACGTCCCGGATTGCTCTACGGATATCGGGTGCATGGCCCATATGATCCCGAACGCGGTCATCGCTTCAACCCGCACAAACTCCTGATCGAACCCTATGCCAAGCATCTGCAGGGCAACATGGTTTGGAGCGATGCCCACTTCGGCTATCGGGTCGGGCATAGCAAGGCTGATCTGTCTTTCGACAGGCGTGACAGCGCCCCCGGCACACCAAAATGCCGCGTCATCGACCCCGCGTTTACCTGGGGAGATGACCGGCCACCGCGGGTGCCATGGCATGACACAGTCATCTACGAGGCACATGTTCGTGGGTTGACCATGCGGCATCCCGACGTGCCGCCGCAGTTGCGCGGTACGTATGCAGGGGTCGGGACGGCCCCGGTGATCGAGCACTTGCAAAGACTGGGGATTACGACTCTCGAGTTGATGCCAGTCCACGCGTTCTACGATGACCGGCACCTGCTCGAGAAGGGGCTGCGCAATTATTGGGGCTACAACACCATTGGATTCTTCGCACCCGAGTTGCGTTATTCCGCCATCGGCCGGGTGAGTGAGTTCAAGACGATGGTGAAGGCGTTGCATTCGGTGGGAATCGAGGTGATCCTCGATGTGGTTTACAACCACACTGCCGAGGGCAACCAGATGGGCCCGACGCTCTCGTTTCGAGGAATCGATAACGCGGCTTACTACCGATTGGTCCCGGACGACTGCCGTTACTACATGGACTTCACAGGGACCGGTAACACCCTCAATCTTCAACACCCGCGCGTCCTGCAATTGATCATGGACAGCCTGCGGTACTGGGTGCTGGAGATGCACGTGGACGGCTTCCGTTTCGACCTGGCCTCGGCCCTGGCGCGCGAGCTGTTTGACGTGGACCGGCTCGGCTCCTTCTTCGACACCATCGGCCAGGATCCCGTCTTATCGCAGGTCAAGCTCATTGCAGAGCCGTGGGATATCGGCAGCGGCGGCTACCAGGTAGGCAACTTCCCGCCAGGATGGAATGAGTGGAACGACAAGTATCGCGACACCATGCGCGCGTATTGGAAGGGAGATGGAGGTCTCATCGGGGACTTCGCCCGCCGGTTCACCGGGTCTTCGGATCTGTACGAGGCGAGCGGCCGCAAGCCCCACGCCTCCATCAACTTCGTCACCGCTCACGATGGCTTCACTCTGCAGGATCTCGTCAGCTACAACGAGAAACACAACGAGGCCAATGGAGAAGACAGCCGCGACGGCAGCAACGACAACCGCTCCTGGAATGGCGGCGTGGAGGGGCCGGCGGCCGATCCAGCTATCAGGAAGCTTCGCACCCAACAGAAGCGCAACTTGATCGCAACTCTGCTGCTTTCGCAGGGCGTACCCATGGTGTTGGCAGGGGATGAGACCGGCCGGACCCAGCTGGGCAATAACAATGCCTACTGCCAGGACAACGAACTGTCGTGGCTCAACTGGGAGCTCGACCAGGAACAGGAGGAGTTCCTCGAGTTCGTCGCCCGCATGATCGCCCTACGCCGCCGCCATGCCGTATTCAGCCGCCGCCGCTTCCTGCAGGCCAATGCCATCAATGCAGAAGGGTTGAAGGAAATTGTCTGGCTCGCGCCTGAAGGCACCGAGATGACCGAGACCGAGTGGAACCAGCATTTTGCACGCTGCCTGGGCGTATATCTTGCAGGCGCTGCCATTGAGCGCAGCGACAAGCGTGGGCGGCCAGTGACCGACAACAATTTCATCCTGCTGTTCAATGCCCATCACGAAGAGATTCCCTTCGTGTTGCCACAGTTTTTGACGGACAAAGCCTGGTGGACGGTGCTGGACACCTCGGCCGATGCAGTCCCATTTGAGCAGCGGCGCCACGAGTCCGGCTCCCTTTACCCGTTGCAGGGCCGATCGCTGGCTCTCTTGAGAGAGACGGCTTACCGGTGACCAAACGACGCCACAGCATGCCGTTTGGCGCTGAGCTCACGGGCGATGGCGTGCGATTTCGATTGTGGGCACCGAGTGCGAAGCGGGTTGACCTGTCCCTGTACGATGCCAAGGGAATCGCTCAGCTGCTGCCAATGAACGCGTTGAGTGATGGTTGGTATGAGCTCATCACCAACAAAGCCCATGCAGGATCTCTGTACCGATACAGAATCAATGGCGAGAACGAGGTTCCCGATCCCGCCTCACGAAGAAACCCCAACGACGTGCACGGCCCCAGCGAGGTAATAGACCCAACCGAATTCAACTGGGATGACACTGGCTGGCGCAGCCGGCCATGGCACGAGGCCGTTGTTTACGAGTTACACCTGGGCACCTTTAGCCCGGAAGGCACCTTCGCGGGAGCTCAGGCTCGGCTCGATCACCTGGTTCAGTTGGGCGTCACTGTCATTGAGATCATGCCGATTGCCGACTTTCCCGGTAAACGGGGATGGGGTTATGACGGCGTGCTCTTATATGCCCCCGAAGCGGCGTACGGCACTCCCAATGAGTTGAAATCGCTCATTGCTGCAGCCCACAAGCGCGGCATCGCGGTGATGCTGGACGTGGTCTACAACCACTTCGGGCCCGAGGGTAACTACCTCGGCATGTATGCCCCACAGTTCTTCACCGAGCGGCATCACACGCCCTGGGGCGCCGCGGTCAATTTCGACGGCGAGAACAGTCGGCCTGTACGCGACTTCTTCATCAACAATACGCTGTACTGGCTAGAGGAGTATCACTTCGACGGCCTGCGTTTCGATGCCGTCCACGCCATTATTGATGACAGCAAAAAGCACATCCTGACGGAAATAGCCGAAACGGCGCGCGCATATGCCAGTGACCGCGAGCGCAATATCTACCTGGTGTTGGAGAACGGCGCCAACGAAGCCCGATTGCTGGGCTATCCCGGACAGAAAGATAAGTTCGACGCGCAGTGGGACGACGACGTCCATCACTGCCTGCACACCATTCTGACCGGGGAAACGGACGGCTATTACTCAGATTTCGCCGACCAGCCGCACTCCAAATTGTGCCGCAGCCTGGCGGAAGGGTTCGTCTACCAGGGCGAATACTCCAAGCATGAAAAGCACCAGCGCGGCGAGCGAAGCTCGCACCTGCCGCCCACGGCCTTTGTCATCTTTCAGCAGAACCACGACCAGATCGGCAATCGCGCGCTCGGCGAACGGCTTGGCCACATCGTGAAGAACGATGACGCGTTGCGCGCCGCCACAGCGGTTCTGCTGCTCGCGCCCGCCCCGCCCATGCTCTTCATGGGAGAGGAATGGAATGCTCCCGAGCCCTTCCCCTACTTCTGCGACTTCGAGCCGGAGCTGGCCGCCAAAGTGCGGGAAGGCCGCAAAAAAGAGTTCTCCCACTTCGAGCGCTTCCGCGACCCCAAGAACGCAGACAGCATCCCCGACCCCACCAGCACAGCGACAGTCGAGTCTGCGCGCCTGGATTGGAGCAAGCTCAAGAGTGCGCGACACGAAGAATGGCTCGACCTGTACCAGCGCCTCCTGGCCATACGCCAGCAGGACATTGTTCCCCTGATCCCCGAGATCCGCTTCGGGGCCTGCAGCAAGCTCGAGTCGGGGGCTGCTTTTGCAGTCGACTGGGCACTCGCGGAAGGATCGGTCCTGCACCTGATAGCCAACCTGGCGGACGAGCCCGCCCGATTGGTGGGGCGCACCGCGGGCCGTTTGATCTACGCTACACACCCAAACATTCGCGCCACGGTGACAAAGAACGAGCTCGCACCGTGGAGCGTCACCTGGTTACTGGAGCGAGGTGTCATTGGAGGCTGACCTCAAAGAGTCCAATTCGCCGACTCCGGGGGTCGCGGATGTAGGCGAAATACAAGAGGCACCAGTGCTCTCGATCGTGCGCGAGCCGAAGCCGGCGATGGGAGCCGAGATACCGCGCGCCACGTACCGGGTACAGCTCAACAAGTCATTCACGTTCAAAGATGCGACGGCCATCATTCCGTATCTCGCCACGTTGGGTATCAGTCACGTCTATTGCTCACCCTACTTCAAGGCCCGCACAGGCAGCGTGCACGGGTATGACGTCGTCGACCACAACCAGATCAATCCGGAGATCGGTACACGTGAGGACCTCGAGACCTTCGTAGCCGCGCTGCGCGCCCACAACATGGGCCACATCCTCGACATCGTGCCCAACCATGTCGGCATCATGGGGGCTGACAACGCCTGGTGGATGGACGTACTCGAGAATGGGCAGGCGTCGAAGTATGCCGATTACTTCGACATCGAGTGGAATCCCGTCAATCCGGCACTCAAGGGCAAAGTGCTCGTGCCGGTACTCGGCGATCCTTACGGAGTAGTGCTCGAACGCGGCGAGCTGGAGTTGCGATTTGAGCGCGAGTTTGGCTCGTTCGCGGTGTTCTATCACGAGCACCGCCTGCCCATTGATCCGAAAACCTACCCGTACATCCTCGATCGCGTGGTGGGTTCCGTTCATAGCCCTGAGCTCGGGTCCTTGCGTCGCGGGTTCGTAGCGCTCGCGGATCGTCAGGACCCGACTGACGAGCAGGTCACCGAGCGGGATGAGGCGAAGGGTAATCTGAAGCGGCGACTGGCTGCGCTATGCAACGACGAGCCGCCGGTCTGTGAATCTATCGAGGCCGTAGTGCGAAGTTTCGCGGGCGCCCCCGGCGATAGTGCGTCCTTTGATGCACTGCACGAGTTACTCGAGAAGCAGACGTATCGACTGGCCTCATGGCGTGTCGCTCCCGATGAGATCAACTACCGTCGATTCTTCGACGTAAACGACCTGGCGGGTTTGCGCGTTGAGAATCTGACAGTGTTCGAGAACACCCACCGGTTGCTGTTCGAGCTGATCAGCGAAGGCAAGATCGATGGATTGCGGATCGATCATCCCGACGGCTTGCGTGACCCAGAGCAGTACTTTCACAGGCTGCAGGGGCGCGTTGCCACTCTGCGAGGTGCCGCTCACGGGGTTGCGGGCTCGTGGGAGGCGACTGGCGCGTCCGTCAATCCTGGGGCAGTTCCCGCGTCCGCACTCGCCAATGCGGATCCACCTGACTTCGGAGTGGCAGGCCAGAAACGGAATCTGCCCATCTACCTGGTCATCGAAAAGATCACCGCATCTTTCGAGCACTTGCGTCCGACCTGGCCAGTACATGGTGAGACCGGATATCACTTCCTCAACGTGGTCAACAGGCTGCTCGTCGATGCCGCGACGAAAGCGCGCATGGACCGGGTCTACGAGTCATTCATCGACCAAACCCAGGATTGGCCGAATGTGGCCTACGAAGCGCAGCATATGATTCTGCGCCGTTCACTGGCCTCAGAGCTCAGTGTGGTTGTGAATCTACTCACCCGCATCGCCCAGGCTGACCGGCACACCCGTGACTTCACCTTCAACGGCCTCCGCCAGACATTGGCGGAAGTCATCGCCTGCTTCCCGGTTTACCGGACATACGTCAACGGCGGCGTCTCGGACACCGACAGGCGCTATATCGATTGGGCAATTGCTTCCGCTCGCCGGCGCCGTTCGGCCGGCGAGGCGCCATCGTTCGACTTCGTGCGCGCGGCACTGCTGTTGGAGTTACCCGTCGCCACGGAGTCGCTGCGCCGCCAATTGCGGAACTTCGCGATGAAGTTCCAGCAGATCACCGCACCCATCACCGCCAAGGGTATCGAAGACACCTCCCTCTACCGATTCAACCGGCTCGTGTCGCTGAACGAGGTTGGGGGCGAGCCAGACGCCTACGGTGCGGCGGTGCGGGCATTTCACGCGGATTCGCAACACCGCGCCCGATTCTGGCCTCACGAGATGCTGGCAACGTCTACCCATGACACCAAACGCTCGGAGGACGTTCGCGCCCGCATCAGCGTGCTGTCAGAAATGACGCAGGTCTGGCGAAAGACAATTGAGCGCTGGGCACGAATCAATCGGCTTCGCAAGCGCGAAGTAGAGGGACAACCGGCGCCCTCCCCCAACGACGAGTATCTGCTCTATCAGACACTGGTCGGAAGCTGGCCTCTCGAGGAGCTCGATGAGGCCGGCTTGAACGCCTACCGGGAACGCATCGAAGCCTACATGATCAAGGCGGCACGCGAAGCGAAGGCGCGTACCAGCTGGGCCAACGTCAACGCCGACTACGAAGATGCGTTGTTGCAGTTCATACGAGTAACGCTCGAAGGACGGGAAGGAAACATGTTCCTGTCGGAATTCCTGAGCTTCCAGCGGCGCATCAGCCGATTCGGGTTACTGAACGCAATGTCCCAGACCTTGAGCAAACTGACCGCCCCGGGCGTTCCCGACATCTACCAGGGAAACGAGATCTGGGATTTCTCGCTGGTGGATCCGGACAATCGGCGTGAAGTGGATTACCAGAGACGGCGTACAATGCTGGCTTCGCTCGAGAGCATAGACATGGACGCATGCGTGGATCGCGGGCTGATGAAATCGCTGGTCGATGGGATTCGTGACGGGCGCTGCAAGCTGTTCCTCACCTGGAAGGTTTTGCAGTTTCGCCGCGACCACGAATCGCTGTTTCGCGATGGAGAGTATCTTCCGCTACGTGTAACCGGCGAGCATGCTTCAAACGTGTGCGCGTTTGCACGGCGACACGAAGGCAAGCTCGCAGTGACGATTGCTCCGCGGCTGTACCTGCGGTTGCTTGGACCTGATCGGGACGATCCGCCGCTGGGCGAGAGCGTTTGGGAAGACACGGCGGTTGAATTGCCTAAGGAATGCGCTGAGGCCGTGCAGTTGAAAAACGTGCTCGACGGGACGACAGTACCGGCTGCCAGGGTCGGCAACCGGGTGACTGTCAGGGTGGCCGATGCGCTGGCGCATTTTCCGGTTGGATTACTGGGGACGGTGGTGCAGCCATGAAACGGAACCATTGGAATGGGCTTGTCTTGTTGTCGGTGGCGTTGATCAGCGCCGCCTGCTCGGGGATTCCGCGGCGTGAGCGGGATCAGGAGACACTGGATCGGTATCTGAGATATGCCGGACCACCGGTCGATCACGTTACCTATCTCGGGCACTACGATAACTGGCAGCCAGTATCGCGGAATCAAGTAGTGCTGTGGACGGGCATCAACGACGCCTACCTGATTACAGTCGCGTCGCCTTGCGAAAATCTTCAGTTCGCGCAGCGGATGGGGATCACGCAGACCGCGAACACGATCAGCTCCAAATTCGACGCGGTTCTCGTGAAGGGATGGAGATGCCAGATCACAGAGATCCGGCCGATTGACTATAAGAGGCTGAGGCAGGATTTGCGGGAAGAACGTGCCGGGGAGAAGGCTGAGAAAGCCGAGAAGGCTCAGTCTTAGCGCTGCCGCATCGACAAGCACCGTCGAGGCACCCGGTAACTGCCAAGGCTCCGGCTCACGCTGATTTTTAGCAGCCCGCATGTGAACAAACGCGCAAGCTGAGCGTTTGTATTTCTCCACAGAAATTTGCAAGAAACTGTAATTCGTTGGCTTTCCGCGACGCCCACGAGCCAGCGAATTGCAGCTGTTCGGATGTATATTGGGTTTCATCGCTACACGATCAGTCTCGGCTGCGAGACCTACAGGAGTGGTTTCACGATGAGTGCGATCCAAAGGTGAGAATCGCCAACGCTCTGCGTCAGCTGACCTTGCTGGCTCTCATACTGATCGCATGTAATTCACGGCCCGTGCTGGCCCAAACCCCCTCGCCGCTGCAGGAGTGGCAGTACTCCGGCGGCATCATCCTCGCGCGGTTGTTTCAGCCGGATCTCCCCAAATGGAGAACGATTCTCGGTGTCGCTTCCGAAGTGCAACCGATCTACGACGGCGCGCGTGCGTACCGCGTATCGGGTGGGCCCGTTATCAACATTCACTATCGTGATGTCGCTTTCTTGACCGTGGGAGAAGGGCTCGGATTCAACTTCCTGCGGGGAGATCACTACCAGGTCGGCCTGGGAGTGACTTACGATCTCGGGCGCAAGATGAAGGATGACCGCAGTAATCTGCAGGGAATGGGCGACATTTCAGCGGCGGCGGTTGCCAAGATGTATGGGTCGTGGGTGCTGTCGCGGAAGTTTCCGCTGATACTGAGGGTTGACGCGCGGCAGTTCCTGGGTGGGGCGCAGGGCTTGGTGGGGGATGCTGCGGTTTACCTGCCGCTCCCAGGGAGTTCGAAGACGTTTGTGATGTTTGCCGGGCCTTCAATTACGATGGCTACACATCACTATCTGCAAACGCTGTACGGCGTGACGCCGGCGCAGTCCGCGGCATCGGGGCATCCGGTTTATGAGATTCCGCACGCGGGGACCAGTGCTGCGGGGGTGGGGTTTAGCGCGACTAAGTTTGTTACGGAGCACTTCCTGTTGAACCTGGACGCTGCCATAAGTCAGGTAAGGGGAAGTCCGGCGCATAGTCCGTTGGTGGAGAGGAGGACGCAGAGGGTGTTGGCGGTATCAGTGGACTATCACTGGTAGTACGAATTTCCTCGCTCATCTGTAGCCGCGCGCCTGCAAGGTAAACAGGTGCGCATACCGCCCGTCCTGACGCATCAGCTCTTCGTGACTCCCGTACTCGACCATCCGCCCATGGTCAAGCACAGCGATCTGATCCGCCATCCGCACCGTGGAAAAGCGGTGCGAAATCAGAATCGTGATCCGATCCTGCGCGAGCTGGCGAAAATGCTCAAACACCTCGGCTTCAGCCTGGGCGTCCATAGCAGCGGTAGGTTCATCCAGTACCAACACATCCGCCCGAGTCCGCATAAACGCCCGCGACAGCGCAATCTTCTGCCACTGTCCCCCCGACAACTCCCGCCCATCCTTGAACCACTTGCCTAGTTGGGTTTTATATCCCGCAGGAAGGGTCTCAATGAACTCGCTAGCCCTCCCCTTCTCCGCGGCCTCCCGCCAGCGAGGCTCGTCCTCGAAGAACTGCTCATCCCCAGCCCCAACATTCTCCCCGACAAGCATCTGGTAGCGGGCAAAATCCTGGAAAATCACGCCCACCCGCTGTCGCAGCGCGGTTTCATCCCATTCCGAAAGATCCTGACCATCCAGCAGAATGCGCCCCGAAGTTGGCTGATACAGACGCGTGAGCAATTTGATCAGGGTCGTCTTGCCCGACCCGTTCTCACCCACAAGCGCCAAACTCTCGCCCGGCCTCAAATGCAGATTGATGTGCTCCAACGCCGGCTGTTCGGCACCCGGATATCTGAACCCCACATCCTCAAATCTGACCCCATCCTCCGGATGCGGACCATACTTCGCATTGCCGGCCGGCTCCGGCACTTCCGTTTCGAGGTATTCGTAAAGAGTCGACAAATATAGATTGTCCTCGTACATACCCCCAACCGAGGACAACATTGCCGAAACCGCGGACTGCCCCTGCCGGAACAACGCGAGGTACATCGTCATCTGCCCGAGAGTAATCAGGCTTCGCACGGTGCTGACAGCGATCCACGCATACGCTGCGTACAAAGCGAACGTCGCGACAAGGCCAAGCCCAAACCCCCACGCATCGCGACGAATGGTGAGCGCACGATCTTCCTTATACAGCCGTCGAAAGATATCCCGGTACCGATCCAACAGCCGCGGCCCAAGCCCGTAAAGCTTCACTTCCTTCGCGTAATCCTCACGCCCAATCACCGTCTCGAGGTAAATCTGCATCCGAGTCTCAGGCGACCGCCACCGAAACAGCCGAAACGCATCCCCAGAGAATTTCGCCTCGGCAATAAACGCCGGAAGCCCAGCGAGCAGAAGCACCGCGACAGCCCAAGGTGAAAAGTGTGCTAGCAACGCACCGTAGCTAACGAGGGATATTCCATTCTGCCCCAGCCCAAACGTCCTCATGATCAAACTGAGCGGTCGGCTGGACGCTTCCCGTCGAGCCCGCGTCAACTTGTCATAAAACTCCGAATCCTCGAAGTGCTGCAATTCCAGCGTGAGAGCCTTCTCGAGGATCATCACGTTCACGCGCTGACCAAGCTGCGCCCGCAACAGCGATTGACACAAGGAGATCCCACGTTGAGCCGCGGCAACAGCCGCCACCAACACACCCTCGAGAACTACCAGTTCGATAACACGAGCAGGATTGCCCCCACCCGCGCGCATCGCCCCTACGACCGCGTCAACAATCAACGACCCAACGTACGCAATTCCGGCAGGCAACACGCCCGCGACGATTGTCAGTAAGCCGAGCGAAACGGTCAGTACAGGACTGGTGCTCCAGACCAATTGGATCGCACGATGGCTATACCGAAAGACGCCAAAAAACCCGCGAACCGTCAGCCCTTCACCCGCGGCCGTACCGGCGCCGGGTGAACCCCCACCGCCAGCCCCCGAACCACCACCCGCTCCCGCGGTTCCCGCCCCGGGCGCGCCAGTCGCGGGGACTCCACCAAGCCCGCCCGCACCAGGCGGTGCAAGTCGCGAGCCGGTTCGGCCAGTTCGGGCGTTAATTTCTCGTTGCGGGGCGGACGACATGTGGTCCGCTATTTTGGGCCTTCGGCCGGCTCAACCAAGTGGACCTACCCTTTTGTCACGGAAGATTCTGCTTTAGCGGTGGTCTGTGATGGATTGCTCGCCGGCAAAGCGCCCGCCGCCACCGTACTGGCCTTCGCAGCTGACCCGGCCGGCGTGGCGCTCGCCCCTTTCATGGCATCGGCACTGAGCTCCGCGATCTGCTCCGAGCTCAGCCCCGTAATCAGCCGCGAACCCCGGCGGAAGAACAGATAGCTGTAGATCCACGACAAAAGCACAGAAACCCGATTCCGAAAGCCAATAAGCACGGTCACATGCAAGGCCAGCCACGCAAACCAGGCCAAAAGCCCTCCAAAATGCAGCCGCCCCAGCTCAACGACCGCCCTGGATTTACCAATGGTCGCCATCGACCCCAGATCGTTGTAGTGAAACCCCTCAGCCCGCAGTTTTCCGCGCTGACTGGGATCGTTGGTCGAAATCTCCTGCTGAATCACGCGAGCGACATACCGCCCCATCTGCAGCGCCCCTTGCGAGACCCCCGGCACCTGCTTGTCAGTCTTCCAGTCAATTAAGTAAGCCGCGTCGCCAATGACAAAGACATTCGGCTGGCCAGGAACGGAGCAGTCCGGCCCCACCTTGACGCGCCCGCCCGGCCCCAGCTCCGCGCCAAGAGTGGCAACGATCGGCGAAGCTCGAACTCCCGCCGCCCATATGACGTTGTAGCTATACAGCCGTTCCCCACCCGCTTCGACCCCGTCCTCGAAAACAGCGGTGACCGGCTTCCCGACCCGAACCTCAACCTGCAGATCGTGCAGCTGTTTCAATGCCCTTTCTGAGGAGTCCGGACTAAACGCCGGCAGCAAACGCGGCCCGGCCTCAACGAGAATGACCCGCGCTTTCCGGGTATCAGCCATCCTGAAATCCCGCGGAACCACGTCGACCGCCAGTTCCTTGATGGCCCCCGCCAGCTCCACCCCCGTCGGACCCCCACCAATAATAATGAAGGCCAGATGGGCCGCCTGCTTCTGTGGATCCGTCTCAAATTCCGCAATTTCGAACGAAAGCAGCATGCGCGACCGGATCAGCGTCGCGTCCTCGACCTCCTTCATTCCCGGCGCGAATTTGTGCCATTCGGTGTGCCCGAAATAGTTGTCCACAGCCCCAGGGGCCAGGATCAGGTAGTCATACGGTACCGGGTGCTCCCCCGCGTATACGCACCGGCCAGCGGTATCGATCCGCGTGACCTCGGCCAGCATGACGAGCGCATTCGGCTGGCTGCGCAGAATCAGCCGGATTGGCTGGGCAATATCGGCCGGCGCCAGCGCGGCGGAAGCGACCTGATACAGAAGCGGCTGAAAGAGGTGGTAGTTATTGCGGTCGATGAGCAGCACGTCCACCGGCGCGTGCTTCAGAGCACGGGCGGCGAACAGCCCGCCAAATCCGCATCCGACTATGACGACTCTGGGGCGCCGTTGCGTCTGCAATCGAAATCTCCCGTAATTCGCAGTCCTAAGGGGTGGATTGCCTCGCCCGTGAGATTATTACGTAAATCACTACCACACCTGGGATTTGAGGGCGGCCCGACCCCGGCACAACGATTCTGCCCCGAATCCGCACTACCCGAGACCTCGTATAGCGGCGCTTCAGCCTCTAATATTCGTACCCGGCAAGACTGGATAAAGGAACACGGCTCGTCTGGGTATTACTGGGGGTCAGGCTCGGCGGCGACGGCACGGGGTGTCGAGGGCGGGAACCCCAATGTCCGCCCAGCGGAGATTCGCTATTTTCGCCATGCTGAAATCCAACAGGAGTTGCTCGGTCGGCGACCGTTGACTGCTTCTTGGGATTATGCGTGTTTGGTTGCCAGGGCAGCGTTGAACACTTCAATCAAATATGCGATCTCACAAAAGACGGCCGGCCGTGGCACCGCTTGCGGAACATTGTTGGTGGTGAACGGCGCCACCACTACGCGAAGTTAGTTGCGCCCGGTTTCCAGCGGCTTCAGCACAACACGTGAGCGCGGTTCATCGCTGCTCCCACCATGGCGGCGCGCCGGCTGCATTTTTGATCACAGATAGTCAAACGCCCGCTGCAGACCATCGCTGCAGCGGGCGTCTCACCACGGTCACCTTACCGATCCTGACAAGGAGCAGACCGCGGCTATCGTGAATTTGTCCCGTCTGACATATGAAGACGGGCGCGCGCGGAATTTCCGTTAGGTGTTTCGCGAAAGCCATGCAGTGCAGCGCAGCGCATTTTTCCGTTGCGCAACGTGATCAATACAGGCGTAATATCGCAGCACACAGGGACCAAGCCGCTCACGTGGGGTGTGGTATCGAGCGGTCCTCAAGGAAGGCAACGGGCATGAAGGCGAGGTCCCGGTCTTGTCCAAGAACGACGAACGTTACCTGATACAGGCGCTCGATATCGAATGCGTGCTGCGTGCATGTTTGTACCGCTACACGCGAAACAACTCCGACGTCGATGAGTTGTTGCAGGAAGTCTACGCACGAGTTCTCCTGGCGGGCTCCGCGGATGAGCCCGAGATACGCTCCGTCCGCGCGTTCGCGCTCACCATCGCCCGCAATGTAGCGTTCGACTGGTTGCGTCACCGGCAGGTTGTTCCAATCGAATTGGTGGCCGATATGGAAGCGCTCGAAGTTCTCGACGAAGCCGAGCAGATCGATGAGATTGTGAACAGCCACCAGGAGCTCGCGCAGCTGATCGGTGCGATACAAGAGCTGCCGGAGCGCTGCCGCCAGGTGTTTACGCTGCGCAAGGTCTACGGGTATTCACAGAAAGAAATCGCCTCGCGCATGAATATTTCGGAGAACACGGTTGAGCAGCACCTGACGAAGTCGGCGCGCCGTTGCGCCCAGGCGCTGTTTGATCAACCTATTGCCGAACGGCCCGCGACGCTGTTCGACCGCTTTCGCAGGCGCAAGGGATCACATGTCCAAGGCCAGTGACATCTCGGACGCGGCCGCGGAGTGGCTGATCCGTATCGAGGCTGGACAGGCCTCGTCGCAGACTTGGGACGCGTTGCAAGCTTGGATGGATGCGGATCCGCGGCACCGTGCGGCATTCATTCGGCTGCGCGTGGGCTGGAACCGCATCGATCGTCTCAAGAACGTACGGCCGGTGGATGGAACCATCAATGCCGACCTCCTGTCGAGGAAGAACATCAGCCCCGCCAAGGTGTTGATTCACGGCCTGCAGCCGTTGGAAGGCAGTCCGCGCAAAGGGCTCGAAGATCTCTTCATGCCGGACCGGAGGCGCGTGTTGACAACTGCAGCGGCGATCGCAGCGGTCGGTGTCTTCGCTTGGTTTGGCGCTTATCACCACGGCTGGAAATCATATGAGACGGGCCTTGGCGCCCGCGAAAAGATCGGGCTTACGGACGGCACCACGGTTGATCTCAACACCAACACCGCCCTGGATGTGCGGATCACGGACAGCCGCCGCGATATCATGCTGACGCGCGGCGAAGCCCTGTTTCACGTCGCTCACGACTCAAATCGGCCATTTTATGTCGTGGCGGGTGGGACTGTGGTGCGCGCTGTCGGTACCGCATTTTCGGTTCGCATCCGCGACCCGGAGCACGTTGATGTGCTGGTGGCCGAGGGACGCGTAGCCGTTGGAGCGCCCGGAACGGAAGCCAACTTCGAGAATCCGTCGCTGCTCGCGGCAGCACCCAAGGTGTCGGCCGGTGAAGCCGCCAATGTGCGTCGTAACTCCGTCGCCGTGCACAGGGTCCATCCCAAAGATGTCATCCGGAAGCTTGCCTGGACGGAAGGACAGCTTGCTTTCCAGGGTGAGACGCTCGACGATGCGGTTCAGGAATTCAACAGGTATAACCAGCGTCAAATCACGATTGCCGATCCATCGATCCTGAAGGTACAGGTGGGTGGGAGCTTCTCGACGACAGATCCCGACAGTTTCATCGCGGCATTGCAGCGCTCGTTCGGTATCCGGGTGCATGTTGAGGAGCGTAACGGCAACATACGGTTATTTGCCGGAGGCAAACCTCCATGAGTAAGGGTTTGCCGTAAGGCTCGCCGTGAGGCACACAGGGAAGGTAATAACTAGAAGCGGACAGGAATGGACTCACGCTCTCACTGCTCGCACGGATCGGGCCAAAACACCAATCGGGCGGTAGCGTTCTTGAACCTGTGCGGGCTGCTCGCACTGATGCTCCTGGTAAGTTTGCCTGCGCGCGCCACGTCAAAGGCGCAGACGTTCCATATCGAGGCTGGGGATGCAACGCTCACGCTGAACGAATTCAGCCGGCAATCCAGCCTGCAACTCCTCTTCGACTACAACATCGTACGGGGGCGCAAGACCCACGCTGTAACGGGCGAATACGAGGCCTCGGCAGCCCTCAAGCAGATGCTGATCGATACCGGGCTGATATTCGATTTCGTCAATGACAGAACGCTGGCCGTCACGTTGCCCACTCACGCGGGGACAGGGTCTGCCATCGCCGATGCGCCATCTGCAACCCGCCGCAGCCATACTTATTCCGCCGAGAGTCAGAGCGTCGAGCGGAACGCACCAGGCACCGATGAGCTTTCCTCGGACCCCAAAGCGCCCGAGCTCGAGGAAATCCGCATAACCGGTACCCTCCTTCGCGGCGAGGCGCCGGTCGGCGAGCATGTAACCTCACTGGACCGCGACGACATCAACGCGAACCCCGCTGCGACTGTGCGGGACCTCCTACGCGCTCTGCCACAGACTTTCGGAGGCGGGCCCAGCCAGGACACCCACTACTTCGGGGAAACCCCCACGAACTCGGGCCTGGGTTCCGGAGTCAATCTGCGCGGACTCGGCACTCAGGCCACTCTCGTCCTCGTCAACGGGAAACGCCTTGCGCCCAGCGGCACCGAAGCTGCATTTGCCGATATTGAGAACATTCCGTTGGCTGCAGTGGAGCGGGTGGACATTCTCCCTGACAGTGCCTCGGCGATGTATGGCGCCGACGCTGTTGGTGGGGTTGTGAACTTCGTGATGCGGGATAATTTCACCGGCGGCGAGACACTGATGCGTGGGGGATCCGGCACCCAAAGCACCCTGAGGGAATACCGGGTGGCCCAGACACTCGGAACGCGGTGGGATTCTGGGAACGGAGTGCTGTCACTGGAATTCTACAAACGCGCCGCTCTACCGGCGAACGCGCGGCGCTACGCGACCAGCAATCTCACCTCGCTGGGCGGTGGCAACTTCGATTCATTCATGTCGAATCCAGGAAATATCGTCGTTGGGCAACAGAGCTACGCAATTCCCGCAGGGCAAAACGGCACCGGACTGACGGCCGCGGATTTCGTGGCAGGCACCCAGAACCTGTCAGAAAAATATGCGGGTGCCGACCTGCTCCCGAGTCAGAAGCGCTGGAGCGCATACGGATCCGGCAAGCAGGCGTTGAACGACACCGTGGCTGTCTTTGGTAACGCGATGGTCAGTCAGCGGGATGCGGTGCAACGCAGCGGCGGCTTTATCAGGCCGTTTACAGTGACCAGTGCCAACCCCTTTTACGTCAATCCCGCGGGTGGCACAGACCCGGTGACCGTCGATTACAACTTTCTCGATGACATCGGGCCCATGAGCACCGACGTCCTGGTGAATAGTCTCAATGTCACCCTGGGCCTGGATATCGCGGTCACCTCGACGTGGAAGGTGAACCTGTATGCGAACTACGCGCAGGAGAGGGAGGATCAATTCACTGGTGGCCTGGTCGATTTTGCCGACCTGGCCGCGGCTCTCGCGGACCCCAATCCGGATACCGCCTTCAACCCCTTCGGCGATGGCTCCCATACAAACCCCGCGACACTCAATTCAATTGCGACGGGCAGCCGTTACTACACGAACTCGAAATTGAAATCGGGGTCCGCGGTCGCAGACGGCCCGATAGCTCATTTGCCGGGTGGCGAGGTAAAACTGGCCTTCGGCGCCGATCGCCGCTACCAGGTGTTCACATCATTACTGACGGCAACATCCACGTCCCCGGCGATCGAGTCCGACCGAGCGCGCAGCGTTACCGCGGCATTCAGTGAAATCAGCGTCCCGCTGTTCGGGAAAGACAACGCACGGATGGGCTTGCGGCGACTTGAATTCTCGCTCGCTGGCCGATACGAAAACTACAGCGACTTCGGGCATGCCGCGACGCCAAAGTTCGGACTGGTGTGGTCACCATTCGACCCAGTTGCATTCCGGGGAACGTGGGGCCGCTCTGTGCGTGCACCGACGCTTGCGGATCTCGATGCGAGCCATAACTTTGTCATTCCTTATGTGCTCGCGGATAAGACATCCCCTGAGGGTATGTCGCCGGTCCTGATCGAGTCGGGCAAGAATCCCCATCTGACGGTCGAGCAGGCTCGCAGTTGGACGGTTGGATTTGACCTGGACCCCAAGGATCGAATTCCGGGGCTCACCTTCAGCGCAACGTATTTCAATATTCACTTTCGCGATCGGATCCAGGACCCCATCGTCAGCCAAAACCAGCTTGCCAACATTCTTGGCGACCCGAGCTTCGCCGGGCTCATCACGCGCAACCTCAATCCGGCCCAGATCGCTGCCGCGTGTGCCAACGGACAATATTATGCGGGCTCGAACGCGGACTGCCTGCAATTTCCCGCGGCCGCGATCCTCGATATCCGCAGTCAGAACCGGGAGAGTTTGCGGACGCAGGGAGTGGACTTGAGTTCGATCTATGAGCGCAGCTGGTCGCCTGGAACCTTGAAATTGCGCTTCGACGGGACGTATCTCTTCGATTTCACCCAGCAGGCCGGCCCGGGCGTGCCAGCGGCGCAGCTGCTCAACACTCAGAACAATCCCATCGATATCAAGCTGCACAGCACTGCCTCATGGCGCGAGCCGCGTTGGGCAGCCGTGGTCGGGGTCAATTTCCAGAATCACTACACCGACACGGGAAGCGATCCTCACCGCAATATCAGGTCCTTCACCACTTTCGATGCGCAGTTGCAATATAACCTCGCCCCTTTCAGCACGGGCGTATTGCAAAACACCCTCCTCGAGTTGGACGCGGTCAATGTCTTCAATGTGAGCCCGCCGTTTCTGAACAATCAGATCGCTGGAATCGGCTACGACCAGGAGAATGCCGATCCGGATGGCCGGCTGCTCAGTCTTCAGGTGCGCAAAACCTGGTGAGACAGCGAGCCCTGGAATCGGTCGGGCTCGGAGGCTGATTCACGCTGGTCCAGCCATCGCGACAGCCACGCCTCGATGCACAGATGCTCCTGCAGGATCTCGGCATATTGAAAGTCCGCAGGTGAGCGGTCGCGCGTCAGATACAGCTCGAGATTGCGCCGATCCAGCAAGCCCTCCTTCACCAGGCGCCCGTTCAAGAGCAGATCGCGCACGAAATTCAGGTTAGCGTCGAGCAGGTTGCGGATGTGCTGATCTATGCGGCCTTTGTTGCGCCGCTTCACGATTTCCGGTGGAAGGTCCGGCGCAAATGCTCGCCTTGCAGTCGCACGGTCCATGCCGTTTTTGATGAGCACATACGTCGGTATCCGCAGGCACAACTCAACGAGCGGCTGTGACATCAGCGGCAGTGTTCGCTCCGGGTAAGGCCCGGACTCGAACGAGCTGTAATACGCAGGAGCCGCAGAAACCGACAGCGCATGCCATAGCACCCCAGGAGGCACGCCGCGAACCCGCCGACTTGCAAACCACGGATGCAGAAGTCTCGGATTTCGCATGGCAGCTTGCTGCACATCGCGGGCGACGAGCGTCCGTTCCGGCCTCCCGCCGATGCTAAGCGGATGCCATTTGCGCGGAATCGCGCGTGCGCGCAGTGCATTGAAGAGCAACGGCCAAATGGATTTCCGCGAGATACGAGCTGCGTCCACCGTAACGCGCAGGAGATCTCGGCCCACCCCGTGGTCGAACAGATAGTCAGTAACAGCAAGATCGGCGCGAGCCTGGAAGAACACGCCATCGCCACCGGCGCCAGAGAAGAGCCCCTTCGCTTCCCGCTCCGCGGCGAGTTGGCCCTCAAATCTGCCGTGCTCGAGCTCATACATGTAGAACCACGGCCGCGACGACCTGCGCAGGCTCAAAACGTAGTCGAGCTTGGCTGCCTGCGGATCGAGCTGACGCTCGATCAGCTCCACGTTGAGCAGGTTCGCCATCATCCGGGCGTACTTGCGCTCGTCCTCATCCGGCCCAGTGGCAAAATAGTTCAAACAAGTAACGTTGGGCCTGGACGGCGCGTCCTTCAGACAGCTCAACACAATCGAAGAATCCAATCCTCCGGACAGGTTGTGGACGATGTCGCTGTAGCACGAGGCCCACGCATGAATGCAAGCACGCGTTGTGCGGCGCAACTCAGCAACCGCGGTTTCCGGATCCGAGATGGGATTGGTTTGTGCGATCGCGAGAGGATCCCATTCGAGCGAGCGGTGCACGGTATCACCGGAGAACCGCACGCGCTCTCCAAGCTGCACTTCAGATACTTCATTCAGCGCGGTTTCCCGCGACTGATACCCCGAGTACGCGAGCAATCCCCGGATGTAATCCCAACTCACCGTAAAGTGCCGGATTCCCAGGGCGGCGCAGTCCTCCAGGTCGGAAAACACGAGCTTTATGCCCTGGTGAGTCGTCATGAGGCAGGGCAACCCGCCTGACGGATCGCGAAGTACCCAGGTCTCGCTGGTGGCCGCGTCCTGTATGAGGGCGACATAACGCCCCCAATAGCGCTCGATTAGTCTGCGGCCGCCCGTTTGAACGATCTTCAGGCTCTCAATGTGATCAAACTCGACACGACGAGCGCTGACGACGCTGTCGATGTCCCGATTGAAGATCCGTCCGAACACGGCTCCTGCACCGTGATCGAGCAGAAGCGTCTCGCTGGCACCCTCACCCAAGCCTGAGTGAAATGCGCAAATGCCCTGTGCCTCGAAGGCGCGGGCCCAACCGGACCCTACCGAAATCATCCGCTCGGACAGCGCCCGTGCGCTCCCTGCAGCTGTCAGATCCCGGGGATTCCAGACCAGGACGAAGTACCGATACATGGGCTCATTCCTGAGGCTTCAGACAACCATGATGGGTGTGTAACCGCTGACATGCTCAACCGTGTCATTGAAAACGATGTCGCCGTGCTGGACCCAGCAGTGCGCTGCAAAGGGCCGGGTCTGGACTCCGAACACCCAATCCGGATAGATCCCGTATCGGGCCAAGAATTCAAGGAGTGCCAACGAATCGTAAAGGCATTCGTCTTTGGAAGAAAACAGGAACACCCGGTAGCGCGCGAAGGCTTCCACCAGCTTCCGTGCCCGCTCTGCATCAAGCGGGCTGGCCGTGCGTCCCTCGAGCTCCTTGCGCCGTTTGACCCGCTGAATAACGCGCTCGAAAGGCCATGTGCGCAGAGCCAGTTTGGCGAACGCCGAGGCCGTGAAGAACTTCAGCCAGCTTCCTGAACGAGGTCCCGCGGAAGTCTCGGTTTCGGATACCAATTCCCTCATGGGCCTGATGGCGGTAATCGGTGTCGCAACCTTGCCGGGCGGGATGCCTTCGGTCACCAGACCGCGCCCCTTGAGGACCTCGATTGCCGCGTCCGCCTCGGGCGAAGGCGAATCCGCACTTTGCGTCCCGTCAGGGCCTGCGACCGGCCAGCCGTCCACCAGCGCGCCCAATCCCGCCGTTTGGGCAGCTTCCAGGGCCCAGTAACGATCTTCCTTCAGGTCCAGTAACACCAGGTGCTCGCCATTCAGGCACACGAAGACATGATCAGCCAGCGCATAGCGCGCCATGACCCCTCCTCCGCCGAAGCGTGCCCCGCCCGGCGCGGTTGGGTCCGCACCGGAGCGAGGCAGCGCGTTGTTCTTATGGGTTCGAGCTGTTCCGCCTCAAAGGAGGAATAGCTTGTTCTGGGGCGGGGTGCCCATCTCGAACAAGATCAGGAATGAAACGCCCTGGGTGCGTTCCGACGCGCGGCCGCAGTCGATTATCTCAACCGCCTCCGTGGCCTGCACTGTGTTCTTGATTTTCCTTTCAATTTCCAGCGTGCCCATGAGTCCTCTCCAGTCGTGATGTCGAACCTGACGAAAGCATTCCGATCGCTTGTACGTCGGTCCATCAACGCGGCTTGCGCCCACTTCACGCTCCTTGTCAGGTTAGGTTCGACGGATGATGCCAGTGATCGGTTGGCCCACGCACGCTGCGCCTAAGTCTTTCGTCCGTCAAGTAGTGCTAACACAAAATCCGCCGGCTCGACTCCGCCGGCCGCAGGTGGGACTAAATGACCCACTTCTGTCTATTGGACCATGGGCCAATTGCATTGCTGCTGTGCTCGCCCGCAGCGTCCGGTCAGGTAGATCGTAGGGGCGTCTGTCCCGGGGACAATCGCGGGCATCGCGCGGACATCGAAAGAGTGCTCGAGGGTGGCAATGAAGCTGTCCAGATCGGTGCTGCGAAACCGGCCGCCGATCTGCAGACGCCCAAGCGCCGGATCCACCAACACGAGATGCTCGGAATGATACCGGTTGAACTCGGCCACCGCCTCGGTAAGGGAATCCTGGTAGAACCAGATCCAGCCGTCCGTCCAGGCTATTCGGCGCTTCAGGACGGCAGGAGACAGTTGCTCGCGCACCAGTACGTTCGTGGAGCTCATGGCAATTGATTCGCCGGCAGTCAAAATCAAGTGAAACGGGGTTGCTGCGGTTGAGCGCCCGCCCCAACGCGGCGCCTCCTGTGAGCGCGGAACGTTCGCAATCGCGGCCGGGTTCCCCCTATCAATGGCCACGTGCCCCTTGATGACGAGCACGTTCGTTTCGCCGTTTTCGTGCACTCGAATGGAGACTTGCGCGTCAGTGGTACGGAGCATCACACCGCCGGCCTCCACCAGGAAGGGCCAGCTCGGGTTACTCATCACCGTGAAGAGGGCCTCGCCGTGAGTTAGCAAAACCTGACGCTGCCAGGGAAGGAAATTCGTATTGACCTCACTACCCGAGTTGAGATGCATCACAGTGCCATCTTGCAAGGTGGCTTGTTGCATTTCACCTACGTTGGTTGCATAGCGCATCCATACAGGACTTGGATGAGGAACCCACTGGTCGGAATCAACCCGCAGGAAAGCAATGACTCCCAGGGCGAAAATCACGCATCGCCTGCTTCCCTTGCGGAGCTGCCAACCTGACTTCAGCCTGCTCATACAACACCTATATTCAGGCACCCACTAAGAGAGTCGTGCGATGATTGTTTTTCCGTTATTCAACCCGCACTTTTCCTTTGGACATGACTGACTCCCCGTCACGATACTTTAAACACGAACATTCAAAATGCGCTCGACATCCTCTGGCGTCAAGCAAGAGGAACATACAGTCAGGTTCTCGAGTCAGGCTGTACAGGATCACTCACCTGTCTGTTGTTGCAACGCACACCAAACAACAGGTTTTCGCGGCGCCAACGACTTGCCGGGAACGTCATTGCGATGGCAGGCGGTGATGACTCAGGGAATCCCTGACCTTTGTCGTCCCGCCGACACGCCGGGGTATAATTAGCCTGCGCCGGCCCTGGCTCGCTCAGCGAAGAAGCAAGAACGCGAGATTCCGTCGGATGCCTGCCGCAATTGCGGCCCCAAAGGCTTGTCGAAACAACGTGATAGCGGAATTTTCCGTCCTGGCCGTCATCCTTTTGAGAGCCTCGATTTTCGATTTTGAACGGCCGCAACATGCCCGCGAACGACATCGAATCTGAAGCTGCCCGGTGGCTGATCCGTCTCGAGGGAGAGCCATCCCAGCAGACGCGTGCTGAATTCGATGCCTGGTTGGCCGCCGACGCCCGCAATCACGCCGCCTACACACGCCTCCAGGAAACCTGGAATCGCGCCGACATACTCAAAAGGCTACGCCCCTTGGACGGCGCCGTTGACGCGCGGGTGCTCGATAAATTTGGCGCCCCAACCCCGATTTCCGACGCGCCGAAGAAAAAGCGCAAGAAGCAGTTGCTGACCGTCGCTCTGCTATTAATGTTCGTTGCCGCCAGCATTGCGACCTGGGTCAGCATTTCTCGCTCAGCATGGGAGATATACGAGACCGGGCTGGGCGGATTCCAGCGCTTGGTTCTCTCCGACGGCAGCACCCTGATGTTGAACACGGATAGCCGGATTCGCGTGCGAATGAATTCGACTCGCCGGGAAGTACAGCTCGATAGAGGCGAAGCACTGTTCACCGTGGCGCACGATACACAGCGGCCATTCGATGTGACTGCGGCAGGTACTCGAGTACGGGCCGTCGGCACAGCGTTCTGCGTCCAATTGAGAGCTCAGACCCAGCTTGATGTGATAGTGACTGAAGGCCGCGTCGCAATTGCTTCCGCAGATGCGCCACCTACCGATCCCGCGATGTCCAGCCTCGCTGCGGGACAGATGGCATCAATCAAAGGACGCCTCGTTCGCGCTCAGAGCATTGACGATGAGCACATAGCTCATAAATTGGCATGGACGCAGGGAAAAATCTGGTTCGAGCGGGCAACCCTTGCTGAAGCGGTTGCCGAGTTCAATCGGTACAACCGCAAGCAGTTGGTTATCGATGATCCGGCGATCGCTGGGTTGTTTATCAGCGGTGGATTTGATGCTACGGATTTGGACCGCTTTGTCGCAGCGCTGGGCACGTTTGGCGTTCGGGCATTGCCGAATCCGGAAAAGGCCGAAGAGTCCGGGCCAGAAGCTATTCGGCTCGTTGCATCGCACAATCACAGCTAGCGACGCGCCAGCTCCCGGCTATTCCCTTGCCAGCGCCACCACCGGATCGAGGTGCGCCGCGTGGCGAGCCGGCAGGAATCCGAACACAAGGCCAATGATGGTGGAGACCCCGACAGCGGCAAAGATCGAAGTCGTTGAGAAAATCATCGGGAAGTCGTTGAACAGCCGGGAGAAGACAAACCCAATCCCGAACGCCAATAAGATACCGAGTGCTCCACCAATGAGGCACACCAGCACCGCTTCGATCAGAAATTGCCACAGGATATCTGCCCGCCGGGCACCCACTGCAGTTCGCACACCGATTTCTCGGGTCCGTTCCGTCACAGATACGAGCATGATGTTCATGACTCCGATACCGCCCACGATCAGGGATATGACGGCAATGGAAGCAACGACCAACTTCATTGTCCCCGTCGCGTTTTCGAGGGCCTTTCGCGTAGTATCGGTGTTGTAAATATAGAAATCCTTCCGCCCATGCCGGCGAGTCAGCAGCCGGGTGATCACATCTGCCACGAGATCCGTAGGTGCATCATCGCGAACCCGCGCAGAGATACTTTTTAAGTGCTGCTGGCCCAGGATCCGACCCATGACTGCAGTGTAAGGAGCCCACACATTGAGCCCGTAGCCAAGGTAGTCCATATTCTCCTTGGTCTTCGTTACCCCGATCACACGGAAGGGCACAACATCCAGGATGATGACCTGGCCAATCGGATCCTCGCCGTTGGCAAACAGCACTTTGCGCGTGTTGTCGTCGATCACGACTACTTGGTGGAGCCGCAGCGTATCGGCGGTGGAAAATGCATTTCCTCGCGAGAAGTCAACACCATGGACGCGAAAGTAGTTTTCACCTACGCCGTTTATGGTGCCGCTGACCGAGACATTGCTGAATCGCACGGACGCTGTCTTTGAGACCTTCGGTGTCACGCTATCAATATGACCCTGTTGAGCGATGGCATCCGCATCCGCCGGGATCAACGTGTGAATGCTCAAGGCCTTCTCATCTCCCCAGTCCTTGCCGGGATACACATCGATGGTGTTAGTGCCAATAATCCGAATGCTCTCCAGCACGCGCTCTTGTCCGCCGCGACCCAAAGCTACGACAGATGCGACCGAAGCTATACCGATTACGATCCCCAGCATTGTCAGAAAAGTGCGCAAGCGCCGTGAAGCCATGGAGAGCAGCGCCATCCTAAAGGCCTCGACAAATAGCTCCCACACAGCGATGAGTGAATTGCTGGCACTGTGAACAGGCTCTCTATGGCCCTGGGCCGCGGAGTTCTTCGCGGATCCGCTTCTTTTGTCGGAAACGATGTGACCATCACTTAACTCGATGACACGCTCCGCATGGCGCGCCACTTTGGGATCATGGGTGACGATGATGATTGTGTGACCGTCGGCATGCAGCTCCTTCAGAATCGCCAACACTTCCTCTCCGACTTGACTGTCCAGGGCACCAGTGGGCTCGTCCGCTAGGATGACTTCGCCACCGTTCATCAATGCCCTACCAATGCTCACACGCTGCTGTTGGCCTCCCGAGAGTTGGCTCGGCCGATGACCGAGTCGCTCTGGCAACTTAAGCTGCTGAAGAAGGATCCTGGCACGCTCACGACGCGTACTTCGCCGGCAGCCTGCGTACACGGCCGGAATCTCGACGTTCTCTAACGCAGTAAGGTCCGGCAACAGGTTGTATCGCTGGAAGATGAATCCCACGCGTTCTCGACGCAGTGCCGCCAACGCGTCGGCGTCCATCTGCGCTGTGTCCTGCCCCGCAAAGTAATATTTACCTTTACTGAGTCGATCCAGGCATCCGAGAATGTTCATGAGAGTGGATTTTCCCGAGCCCGAAGCACCCACGATCGCAACCATCTCGCCAGCGTCAATTGTCAGATCAAGATCCTTCAACGCGGCGAACGTGCCCTCCCCTGAGGGGTATTCACGCCGCGCTCGCCTCAATTCCAGCAGAGGAGCACGCATTCAGGTGGTTCCCGCTGATCGCTTGGCCGCAGCCTCAGCCGCTTCGACCGTGGCTGAGTCCCCCAAGACCACAGTGTCGTTGGATTTCAATCCTTCCAACACCTGGACAACCGCGGTATTATTGAACCCAACTCTCACCCACCGGGACTCAACACCGCGCTTTCCATCTACGACGCGTACCAATCGGCGCCCGTCAGCGCCGGTCTCACCGAGAGCGGCAGTCGGAATGCTCAAAGCAGCTCGTGCCTCCCCCAGGACGATATTGACCTGCGCCGTCATCGATGGCTGCAGCACGTGATTAGGATTAGGGATGTCAAATAGGCCGTTGTAGTAAATGGCGGAGCTGCTCGTGTCTTTAGTTGTCGCCGCAGGTATCGTCGCGGTGTCCACAGCTATCGACTCGGGTGCGGGCTCGACGGCGCGAAGCTTGGCATAGTAACGGTGTGAGGGATCGCCCAGGATGGTGAAATATAGGCTTTGACCCGGGTGCACGTGCGGAACATCCGCTTCGGAGATTTGCGCCTTCACGGTCATCGTCTCGAGATCGGCCAACTTGACGATGGTCGGGGCCGTCTGGACCGCATTCACTGTCTGACCTTCGGGGGTCACGATGGCCACCACCGTACCGGTTATTGGCGCGATGACTTTCGTGTAACCCAGCGTCACGCGCGCGAGATCGACGGCTATTTTGGCGGCGCGAATCTGAGCATCGACCGCTACGACTTCCGCTTGCGCTGTATCGAATGCGGCCTCCGCAGCATCGTAATCCGCCCGTGATGTAAGCCTTTGAGCGTAGGTCGCCGCGGCGCGCTTGAACACGAGATCGGCCTGCCTCAGCGCAGCACTACGGGCAGCGCGCTGAGCGCGGTCCTGGGCCAGGATGGCTTCAGCGTTCTGGAGCGCATTACGCTGCGTCGAGGGGTCGATTTCGGCAACGAGCTGACCCTTGCTCACCTGATCGCCAAGGCCAACGTGCATGGCTACGATTCGTCCAGAAGCCTGGGCTCCGACACTGACCAGTTTGAATGGCTGAATCGTGCCGCTGGCCAACACCGTCTGCTCCACATCGGTAACGCTGACCGGTGCGGTGAGCAGTCGCGGAGACTCCGCAGTAGGGAAGAAACTTCGCTCAACTCCCCACAGCGCTAGGACGGCGAGCACCGCCCCAGCAACCCACCATCGCTTGCGGTCCTTGCTGGCCACATCAATTGTATTGCGGCGTCAGCGGACGCGAGGCGCTGGCGACGCCGGAATGAGTTCGAGGTGGATTGTCTTTTTCGTCTTGTGTTCCATGACGACCCTTCCTGCGCATCCTTCGCGGACGGCAGCAATCATGCTCTTTGGATCGGGGCTGTCAAGATCTCGCCCTGAGCCCCCTTTTTGGGGCGGTGCCAGTCATTGGATTACAGACCCCGCCCCCCAAGCCCCGGGCCGTGAACCTCGGCATCCATTGCAACAGCACGCCGGAGTTATTTTTCGGCATCCTAATTATTGCTGCAACGCAAGTTTCCCTTTGGTCACGAAGATATTGATACAGTGCTCGCGGCCGAGACTGCCGATCCTGACGCCAAGCAACACATCGTTAGGGACATGGAAGGAGACGAGAATGAAGAAGTCAGCTACCGGACTGTTGATGATCAACCTCGGATCGGTGACCAGGGGCACACAAGGCATGCCTGTCGGGTTCTTTTTGGAAGGCGCCCCGCCACCATTCTATCTGACTATTTACCACTAACCATCGAAGAGCCGGAGCCGCACAGGTCGCTGTGCGGCTGCGGCCACAATTTACCAGCGATGTTGAATCGCAATGCTGACACGCCGCCCCAGCAGATCCCCGTTCTCCGGGTCATAACCGAGGGCAGAGAGACTGTTATTTAGAAACGGCGGTTGCTTGTTGAACACATTCTGACCGCGTAAGGACACCGTCGTCTCACCGCCTATTGCCGCGTCGACAGGTCTCACCTCGTAACCCAGCACCAGATCCCAGGTCATCCACGAGCTCACCGACCGGCTTGGGAAGCTATCAACGTCCGTGTAGCTGCTTTGAAAGTTGATGGCTGGAGAGACCGAAACTCCGTGATGCTCCCAATTGAACAAGCCTCGCAATCGCAACGCGGGCGGATTGTGGTCCGTATTACGATATTCGACTAAAGGACTGCCAGGCGTCTGCGCCTCCCGGTAGTGCAGGAAGTAGGTTGCCGCGACGTTGGCCGCCACAACACCAAAAGACGTATCCCGTCCGTAACGTGCCGACAGATCCAGTCCATCCGCCTCCAGCCGCTCCATATTGCGTAACCGCAGATCCACGATCGCCCCTACATCCGAGCCCAGGCACTGCGATTGTTCGCCGATGAACTGACTGTGACTGCACACATCCGCCCGCGCGGCCGAGCTGACAGAACGGTTGACCACATAGTCATACCGCGGGTCTCCCAGTACGGTCAGCGGCAATGGAGTCAGGGCCACAATGCGGTTGGAGGAGACGATATTGAAGTAGTTACCGGAGAGGGTGAGGTTCAGATTAGACGGCGGTGCAAACGCCAGGCCCAGCGTCCAACTATGGGAGGTCTCGGGGCGAAGCCCTGAGTTATTGCCCGTCACCGCCAACACACTGGTGAATCCCTTGGGCGAGTTGGGATCAACCAGCGGAAATATCTCACTGATATTCGGCGACTCGTTGAGATCAGGAAGATTAGGAGGCCGAAACAACCGAGCCCACGTCCCTTTCACGGTGAAACTGGGGCTAGGCGAAAGCTCAAAGCCGAATGTCGGCATGATGCCCTGCCCGGCGTCACTGAAATGTTCATAGCGCACGCCAGCGGACAGATCCAGCCTCACCGGCCAGCGAGTCTCTAGATCGGGACTCAAGATCGGCGTCGAGCTCTGCAGAAATACCGCGCTCACCGTACGGTCGCGATCCGTGGCGGGTGTCGGAATGAGATTGGCATAGCTCAACGATGGGCTAAACGAGGTTCGGAAGGTCTGCACGCGGTAATCGGACCCGAACGTCAGTGTCGTAGGGCCGGCCGGCAGCAAGGGCACCAAACCTGTGGCGCTGACATTTGCATAACGAAACGCAGACTCAAAATCCAGCCAACCATCCGCCCGAACGGTGTCCAGGGTTGAGGGGTTGGTATTTGACCCATCCCCGAATGGATTGAAGGCGGTAGCCGGATCCTTCCTCCCGAGGTAGTCCTTAAGCAGGCCAAAGTTCACCAGCCCATGCTCCAGGTCGTACTGGTGCTCGAATGTATAGCCGACGTACCCGCGGATATTCCAGTTTCGCGTTAACTCCCGATTGAGCCCCAACGCAAACTGTCCGCTATCGACCCGGCCATCGACTTTAATTGGACCAAAGTCCTTGCCAAAACCGTACAGAACCGTAAGTGGATCTTGGTTTCCATTGACGGGGTTGACGTAAAAAGGATTGCTACTCGGAACCGACAAGATCGATGTCAGGGGCGCATCCTGCGTCTTGACCCAACGCCGGTTCAAGAGCGCATCGAAAAATAGACTCGAGTCATCCGAGAGCTGATACGTCGAGCTCGCGAGCAAGCTCAAACGTTCTTGGCGCGGCAAAATCCACGTACCCGCGTCCCGATCATAACGATTGGGTACGGCAATAAGCTGAGTGGGTGTGAGCGAGCTACCGTCTTGACCCATTGGGATACCCCAGAGGCGCCCTTGGCTATCGAG